>Ga0206130_10005252_pt1 | contig 15420 bp, 14 predicted proteins | sample Helgoland_Spring_9_FD_148637 | JGI IMG/M metagenome (GOLD analysis project Ga0206130, IMG submission 148637) | Pelagic subsurface seawater microbial communities from Kabeltonne, Helgoland, North Sea - Helgoland_Spring_Bloom_20160512_1 | ecosystem: Environmental > Aquatic > Marine > Epipelagic ... | reverse complement strand
GTTAATCAAGCAAAAAAGGTTGTTAAGCAATTGTAGATAAAGGTCTAGGGCTTGTTTTTTTAGGCTTGACTATTTAATTGGATATAATCGGTTTTGTTATTGGAGTTTTAAATTTCCCTTACACATACTGAATGTCTTCTAATTAAGGCGTATAAGCAGCAAGGTCCCTATTATCTACAAGGAGAAAAGAAGAGAACAAGTGAATACATTTGTTCTCTTTTTTTATGGACTGGAAGGATGGGGTTTTTAGTATTTAAACAAATATTATTGCTCGCCTTTGTTTATAGTAGCTTTTTTTAAATATATTTTATTTGTTTTTTCCAACTGTTTGGTTTTCTATAATACTAGTATTTACTTGGTTTTTAGTTCTTTTGAGTCCTCCATGGAGTGTGTTTTATCCAAAAGATGCGCTAAAAAGTATTTTCTAAATGTATCATTAGTTTTCATATTTGAATGGTAGCGATTATGCTACTCCTGCTTATTATCTTATTTAGAGTATCTACAACATGATTTATAGTTATTTGACTATAGTGCTGCAAGCACTATGCCTGTTACTTCTATGCCTTATACTATTTGTCTTTCTAGTAAAAACAGATAGAGAAAAGGCGAATTATTTTCTCTATAGCTCAATGTTCAATCATAATGGGTCTTTTGATTTGCAGATATACTATTCAATCTTTTGCAAGTATGCTCTTTGATGTTGCCTTTGAGGTTTTGTCCAGTATGACTACACATTTCTAGAAAGGTCTCATTAATATAAAATTAAAATGTCTTACAGTAATTAAAACTTTCATTTTATGAATTTCTTAGAAAAAGTATCTGTTTTTGTTTTCTCCTTATGTGTCCTTGTAGCTTGTAATAGTGACGAAATGGTCATTACAGATTGTGAAGAATTTACAGTGGTGCGGGAGGATATTTCTTGTAACAGCTTTACGTTTCAATCCAATGCAGTTAATCATAATCCTGAATGGTATCTGTATACCCACCCTGATCCTGATCCTGTGCTTATAGGAACTAATAGTGGTTTGGATTTTGATCCAACTGAGCCCGGTAATTATTCTATAGTGGCGGTGTATGAGAACCCGAGTTGTCCAGAGGGCACGACGGTAGGTTTTGATGTAGATGTATATGATGATTGTTTTGATTAATTATCACGCCTAAAAGTTGGTAAGGAATGAGTGTTCGGAAAGAAAGGAGATTTGATGTTATGATTATTGAGTTTCTGCTTGTTTAAAATTTAATAGGCCTGCGGAATGTCCTAAATGATAAGGAAAATTAGGCTCATTGGAATAAGAGTTTTTGGTAGCCCCTTTGATAGTTTATATTTTGATAGTTAAATTTACAATGGAATTTTAGACTCCTTTTCAGGAGGCTTTTTTTGTATGTTGAGTATTATTCTGATTCTGAAGTTTCTTTTTTGTTAAAAGCGAAACCAAAATATGTTTAATAGTATTGCTTATATGCTAAAAACAATAATGCTTTGTCAATAGAAAGTATTATAACTTGATTTGTAGTAGTAAGAGAGCAAAGACTAAAGAAATTGAGTATGGAATAATAGAGAGGGACTTATTAAGCTTAAAGGAGCCTGTAAGCGAGCTTATGTAAATAACAAATTTTTAGTTTAACGTTGGAAAACGTTATATTCAAAATCAATACTACTTTTATCGCTAAGCCTAATACCCAATGTCATAAAACTATGATAACAAAGAAAAAGCCTACCTATTCGGATCTTGAAAATCGGATTAATGAGTTAGAATTGGAAATACAGAATGAAGACCGATTCAACTTGCTGTTAAAGGCATCTGAGGATATGATTACCATACATAAACCTGGAGGAGAATATATTTATTATAATGGTCCGACATGCTTCGCTATAAGCCCCAATGAGGTTGTAGGGAAAATGCCCAGCGATCTTTTCGGTAAGAGTGTTTCTAATACACTAATGAACGCTTTTCGAAAAGTAGAGAAAACAGGTAAAAGTGAAACATTAGAAGTACTATTGAATTGGCTAGGGGAAAAAAGGTGGTATTCAGAATACATCTATCCTGTTAAAAATGCCAATGGCGAGGTGGTAGAGTTGGTTAAAGTATGCAGAGACATAAACAAGCGCAAAATTGCTGAACAAAAAATAGAAAGTCAAAACAAAAAACTACATGAATTAAACAATGCCTTAAATGATGCGCAAGAATTAGCACAAGTTGGTAGCTGGTTACTTAATCTTTCTAGTCAGAAATCAGAATGGTCTGATGAAATGTTTTCTATCTGGGGTTTCGATTCAAAGAATGGTGCTCCTGCACTTGACCTTATCATTGATAGAGTTCATCCCGAAGATTTAGGATTATTCAATAATTATCTTGCTGAAACGATTAATTCAGGAAGTGCATTCGATACAGAGTTTCGAATTTGTATGCCCAATGGGGAGCAAAAGATGGTGAGATCTATTTGTAAACCCTTGTTCGGGGAGGATGGAGAGGTTATTAGCATAATGGGGGCCACTCAGGATATTACATCACAGAAACAATTTGAAGAGGCTCAAGTCAAGTATCAAAGAATTAAAGCGATAGGAGAAATGTCTGCATCTATAGCGCATGATTTTAATAATTCACTACAACAAATGATGGGGAATTTAGAAATTGTAAAAAATAAAAATGATTTCTCTGACTCCACTGGTGAACGATTAAATAATATTGGATCTATTATAAGTAATGTAGCTGAAAGAGTCAGTGCTTTGCAGGAATTTGGTGATACAAAACACGATAACAAAAATGCAAAACTCATTGATTTTAATAAATTGATTGAAGAAAGTTTGAGCGAGTCACGCCCCCTATGGAAGGACGGTATGGAAAAAGAGGGCTTGAGTATAAATGTAATAACTGATTACAATGAGATTCCGAAGGTTTATTGTAGTGCAGGGGATTTAAAATCAGTGATTTATAATTTAATCAAGAATAGTGTAGAAGCAATGCCGGAAGGTGGCGATATTATTATTAAAACTGGTATAAGAGATAAGGGTATATTCGTAACTTTTACTGATACCGGAGTTGGTATGAATAAAGAATCCCAATTTAAAGTTTTTCAACCCTTTTACTCAACAAAAGGATTCAAATTGGGCAGAGGCTTGGGAATGAGTGGTGTTTATAGCACTATTAAAAAACATAGAGGGGATATAGTTGTTAGATCATCTGAAATATCTAAAGGCACTACCATTGAAATGGTATTGCCAATAAATCACCAAGATGAAATTAAAATGACAACTATTAATGAATCAAAAAACAAAGAGGTATATAGTGTTCTGTGGGTAGATGACGATACCCTCCTAACAGATTCACTCAGTGAATTAGTGGAATTGACGGGTCATAAATGTGATGTTGTGAATAGTGGAAAGGATGCCCTAGAATATCTGGATAAAAATAGCTGTGATATTGTATTCACTGATATCGGAATGCCTGAAATGAATGGGTGGGAGCTAGCAGATCTAATTAGGGATAGATTTGGAAACAAAATAAAAATTGTAATTGTAAGTGGATGGAGTGTTGAGGAAAAAGATAAGGAGGCAAATAATATTGATTTCGTTCTGCAAAAACCCTTCACATTAGAAGAGTTAAAACAAGTTCTTTTAAAGGCATAAGCTTACTTTTTAAATAAAGCATATTTTCCGATGCGCATGCTATAGAACAATTGGTATCAATGGTAGTAGCTGATGTATTTTTTTCTTAGATGTGAGTATTTGTTTATTGCTTCTATCCGGTGCTGTTTTTTGAAAATATAGAATGTAAAAAAAATATCACCTTATACGTTTTGTTGTTTTAATGAATTCCTGTAAGATCTCAACTGTATCTAGCACCACTGAGTAACTAACTTTCACTAAAAAGGAATAGTTAAGCGAGCTATAAACAATCCACAATATAGTTGGGACAAAGTAAAAAAGAATATTAGGGTCCTAAACTTATTGAAGCTTGCAATAAAATCGAAGCTGTAGTATATTGAAACCGGAAAAGATGTGCACTCGAAAAGTCAGATAGGACCATAAAAACATAGATTTTGAAAGAAATTGCAGTAACTAAAGGGCAGGTATTACAAAGTAGTGGAGAACTAAACTCAAAGATCTATTTTGTGAAATCGGGTTTGCTTAGGAGTTATTCTATAGATAAAAAAGGAAAGGAACATATTTTTATGTTTGCTCCTGAGAATTGGACCCTTGCAGATTCCGTGAGTCCGGAGACCCCTAGTGAATTGTTTATTCAAGCATTGGAAGATTCAGTGATTGTGGTTAAGGACAAGAAGCTTGAAAACATATCCAGTGCAGAACCTTTTGTAAAGCGTATCGATGTCTTGCAAAAAAGAGTGATCATGCTGATGAGTTCTTCAGCCATAGAGCGTTATGAACACTTCATTGAGACCTACGCTGATATTGTCCAACGCGTTCCCCAACGAATGATTGCATCTTACCTTGGTGTAACACCTGAGACTTTAAGCGCGGCTAAAAAGGACTTATACAAAAAGTCTAGGGATTGATTTCTTATGATATCTTAATGGAAAGCAGCAGCATTACTTAGATATTTGTTCTCAGTAATTGGCAAAATCGTGGCACTTCAATGGAAGCAGGTATTCCTAAGTACCAGTTAATTTCTTTTACTGATTTTTAAAGGCTCTACGCTTAAAAGAAAGGAGTTTTTGAATACTTGTTTTAAAGGAAACAGAAATTACTGAACAATAATTAAAAAATACTTATGACTAGATCAAAAGAGCAACACCTTGGCCAGACTCCAGGCAAAACAACTTTTCCCCGTTTTTTTAAATTTATACTTATTGTTGCTGGATGGCAGACCTACCGTTTCTTTGCAGCAATAGGGTTCGGAGATATTGAATTGTTTGGTGGTAGCATACTGCCCAATGCATGGGTGATACCAATATGGCAGGATACCATGACAGGTTTGCTTGCGCCATTCATTGTATATATGTTAGCAAAAAGACCTAGTATTCTTAGCTATGCACTGGGTGTGTCATTTTTCATATTCGGTATTGTAGATTTTACAAATGGCTTGATTATCGATGCGCTTTACCCTTCCCTTAATGAAATACCAAAAGGAGCTATGGCCGCATGGCTTAGTACCAACATGTTATTTGAAGTGCTAGCACTTGGCTTGTTATTAAGTCCAAAGATTAGACGTTATTTTATGAGTAAGCATTAATTGCTGATTTCAATAAAAAATATATATATGAAAAACTTGACGATACTATTGAAAACAGCCGCTATCCTATGGATTATTTGGGGTCTTGTGCACATTTTAGCAGGAGTAATGACTATGCAAGGAATATTAACCAATGATATTGCTGCTTCGATTGCAGGAATTGCAGATGCAATTGACTCAGAAACATTACAAATGAATTATCCAGAAGCCGCCGGAGCAATCATAGGGCAACATGGTTTTAACCTCTTTTGGATAGGAATAGTAACATTCATTTGTGGATTCTTTATTTGGAAAGGCAGTAAAAATGCAATTTTCCTTGCTGCAATAACAGGGGGATTAGCAGATTTGGGATACTTTTTATTTATGGATTTGGGCGGATACGTTAATTTTGTGCCAGGATCTGTAATGACAATTGTTTCTTTATTGGCAATTATTTTGAGTTTATATGCACACTTAAAAACGCGTAAATAGAGATTTAAGGAGTATAAACTGTACATATTAATTTATAAGCATAAAAGCGGCTTGAGTATCTATTCAAGTCGCTTTTGTGTTTATTTGAATTTGTGAAACAGGGGTTTGGATTTATTTTCCTTATTCTATAATTGGAGAAACTTATCGAGAAAATACATGAATTACCAGAAATATGAATAGATGTTAGCATGGGATTAGAAAGGGGCAAGTATATACAAGTTTTAAACACAGGAGTAAATTTTGGTCCAAGTGCATTCTTCAAAAATGATATGGATGGCAGATATTGGTTAGAGGTACGGAATAGATCTTTTTAGAGATTGAATAAGTAATTCGCTTAGTTTAAATAGAACTGCATCTTGGATCTAATTTGATTATTATATATTCATTACTAAAATTGTTATGTATTTCTTGTAGATTAGTAACAAATGAATACCACATGCTAATACTGGATAATTATATTGGAAACAAGTAAGTTTTTGATTTAAATTTTGGTAAACTATAAATCACTGAGATGTCAACATTGTAAGAAATAACTTATATTAAGAGCATCTTCTTTAGGACAGGAATTCATTTATCCAGCAATGGGATTGTGATAGCTCAATGAATAAATAAGCGTCTTTTCAATACACTAAACCTCTTAGTCCGAATAGACGAAACTAATAGAATACTAAGGGCAGAAATTAGAGTATAGCTTTTAATTGAAGTATGTAAGCTAGCGAAGCCATAGATAGAATCTTGTTAGTTCCAATTGAGTGAAGCGCAAATTGAAAGTAGCACAGGTACCGTACTCCTAATTAGAACGGGGCGTTTTCCGAAAAGCCATAAGAGTAGGATTAACTAAATATCAACGAAAATGGAAAACTTTATGAATTTGGCTCAAATAGTTGTTGCATTATCTGTTTTGTTTGTTTGGACGTTTAGGTTTCATAATGTCTTAAAAGAATTCAAACAATTTGGATTGAGTGATTTGACTAGAAACTTTGTAGGAGCTACAAAGATAGCCTTATCTACTTTACTGGTAGTTGGTATTTGGTATTCTTCCTTAGTTTTTATCCCATCTGTTCTTATGGGCTTGTTAATGGTGAGTGCTCAATATTTCCATTTCAAAATTAAAAATCCATTTATTAAACATTTACCATCTCTAATCCTTTTAATACTGTGTGTTGTTATTGCGTATTTGTCATTTTAATAAAGATGTATGAACCTACTTACAGTATGTGTGTTGTTTTCTAGTTTGTCTTTTTTTGCCTATGCTTACTCCTATTTCAAAGCTCCAAAGATGAAGGAAGAATTCAAAAGATTTGGACTTGAAAAACTAGGATTGACAGTTATTGTTTTAGAGATTTTAGGAGCCACAGGTCTGTTAGTAGGGCTTAAGTTCAATCTTATTTTACTTATTTCATCTCTAGGTCTTTCTCTACTTATGTTAGCGGGTGTGTTGGTGCGAATAAAGATAAAAGATACTATTTGGATTTCTCTACCAGCTTTCTTTTATATGGTTCTAAATGGCTTTGTTTTTTGTAAAGCGATGAATTTATTTTGATAGCTATACTTTATTTGTCAACCTTTCTAATGTCTTATTTCATTCGATAACTACTGTAAATTTAGATGCCCAAAAGATTATTCAAGTAATATATTAATTCGAACATAACTTCCTCTGATTTTGAAGAAGATTGGGATTTATTAGTAATAGACTATTAATTCAATTTGGTACTGGGAATGTATGCGTATTGTGCTAAAGATAATATTCATCAAGAGTTGGTAGATCAGTAGAGAACTGAAGTTCCATCAACTGGGATATTTACTATGCTAATAGGATTGACTTTCAACAGATTTATTTTGTGGCGTTTAGGTAAGGAAGAGTCTATCGAGTTTAATCAAATATAAATAGATGGAAAATCGTGGTGAGCCTAGCCAAATCAATTATCCATGATTTTCTTTCAGAGAAGAATTTAGACCAATCAAATTTAATAATTAAGCAAGTCAAATTATGATTAGACTGATAAATGGAAGTAGAATTAAGGGAAGTTATTTGTTCTTGATCTTTATATCAATTCAATTTACTTCTTGTAGCGGACAAGTAGGAGAAAATACAGAAGCTAAAGGCGAAGAAAGCAAGGCATACACTCAAGTAATGCTTACAAAACAATCCACTACATTTCCGCAGATTCACACCAATTTAAATGGAATGGTAAGGGAGTTTGTAAGGGCTATGTATCAAGATACAAAAGGAAATTACTGGTTTGGAACAAATGGAAATGGTATTATTTGCTATGATGGTGAGCAACTAAAAAACATTAATATTGAGTCTAGCCATAAATGGGTCTCGGTTAGAGGAATTGTTGAGGATGAAAGTGGTAATATTTGGTTTGGAACTTCTACAGGGCTTATTAAATATGACGGTACAAAGTACACTACATACTCAACAGAACTCGGTTTGCAGGATGAAGAGATTTGGGGTTTGACAATTGATAAAAAAGGACTGATCTGGGTCGGGTCCATTGGAGGTGTTAGTCATTTTGACGGGAAAAAGTTTATACCATTTGTAATGCCAGATGTACTCGTTGAAAATCCACAGCATATGCTATCCGATAAGCTAGTTAAAGAATTTATGGAAGACAGAGATGGAGTTATGTGGCTTGTTACTGATGGCAACGGAATTTTTAAGTTTGATAAAGGGGAGTTCATTCATCTGACAAACAAGAATGGACTTACTGATAATAATGTTGCTGATATCATAGAGGATCGTCAAGGAAATATTTGGATTGGAACCTATTATGGTGGTGTGAGTAAATTCGATGGTGAAACCTATACCAACTTTACAAAAGATGGAATTATTGAAGGTGTTGAAACCTATAATTTCTGTAAAGATGGTCAAGGAAACATATGGTTTTCTGCCGAAAATCACGGTGTTTATCGTTATGATGGACTTGGCTTTACCCAGTTTACGTCCGAAAACGGATTAACTACAAATACCGTCCAAAGTATTTTAGAGGATCATAAAGGACAACTTTGGTTTGGTACTTGGCAGGGGATATGTATTTATGATGGACAAGAAATTATGAATGCTAAAGACATAGAATCTTGGACTGAATAGAGGTAGTTGTGTTTGGCAAAGAAGCTAGCATCGATCTTCTACTTGTAGGCTTTATTATTTATATTTGAGAAAGGATAAATAGAAAATAAATATGGGTGTACAAAAAGAAGTACCTGTTGTCATTCTAAATGGATTTTTGGGTTCTGGAAAAACAACGCTTTTTAGAAGCTTTCTATCCCAATCTAAGAAAAAAGATATATCGATTTGTGCCATTGTGAATGACATGAGTGAACTTGATGTGGATGGCGAATTGCTCGGTAGTTCAGAGATAATAGAAGAGAATGATGGCATCTTGAAATCTATTTCGTCTTGTGTGTTGAGTAGCAAGTTGGGACTTGCTAAGCTAGATGAAGCAATTCAAGAGTTGCTAACAACTCAAAATCCCGAACTACTTATTATTGAGACTTCTGGGAGTTGTCATCCAATGCCACTGATCAAATATTTCAAAGATCAGTCAATTGTGAAGTTGACAGGAGTATTTGTACTTGTTGACAGCTTGATGTTTGCCCACGATTACAACTATGGTGAACGCCTAATTCCCATGATGCAAAAAAACATGGAAGCGGGGAAAAGAGATATCACCAATTTACTAGTGGAGCAAATCTTATTTTGCAGTCATTTGATTATGACCAAAACAGATCGGATAGAAGCTGAAAAACTTCCTGAAGTTGCGACCTATGTTAAACAAATTAACCCGCTTGCCTCAACCCATTCCGTAGTGTTTGGCAAACTCACCATAGAATCATTATTTGAACTTCAAGCATACGATTATTTTAAGGTTGCTCAATTGATTAAAGAACTGAATCCTATACTAGAGGCAGAGGAGCAAGATGATCTACCCTATGATATAGAATCGATAGTTGTCAAGGATGATCGGCCCTTCCATCCTCAAAGACTTTGGGATGTATGCCATAGGTACCTTGATAAACGAATTTATAGAAGTAAAGGGTTTTTCTGGTTAGCGACTAGAGATAAGATTTCTATGCTTTGGCAGCAAGCTGCAGGGGGAATAAGTCTGGAGTTGATTGGGTACTGGAGATCAGGAATTGTTGAAAGTGAGGATCATGGTATCTCTGAATACGAAATCCAGAAGTTGAAAGAAATGCTCTTAAATGAGCCTGGCCGATTTGGTGACAGGCATTGCGAATTAACCGTTATTGGAGATAAAACACAAGTAAATCAATTTGTAGAAAAACTCAAATCTTGCTTCCTTACTGACGAGGAGATAGAGCTATACCATAGTGGTTACCAGTTTGATGATCCATGGCCTAAGAATGTACTTAGAAGGGTCATTTGATTATTGGAATTAGTACAATAATATAGACATCGATTAGCTTTTAGGAACTTCTATTCAGCAATACATATACAAGTAGAATTGATGTTGTAATTATAGTGAAGGAGTTTTTAGCTCAATTTGGAACGTCAGGTAGTTAATTTGCAAATGCGCATTTTGAATCAACTACAATTAAGTGCTGCTGAGCGGTATGATTTATTTTTAGAGAGATATCCTGGCATTGAAAAGCAAATTCGAAATTTTTATTTTGCATCATTTTAGAAATTACTCAAGAAAGCTTAACTCGAATTCGAGTAGAAAAAGTGGAAAGATAATTTTCTTACCATAGGTCAATTTTTAAGGTAGCGAATCAACCTATATTTGTTTCAAATTATGAAATAAATATATGAAATCTTTACAAGTAGTAAAATACGGTGAAATCAGTGAAAGTCTAGCTTTTAATGAGACTGATAAACCACAAGTACAAGCAAATGATGTACTTATTGAGGTTAAAGCTTCGGCGATAAACCCAATAGATAAGAGTATTATCCTAGGTAACTTACAAAGCTTATTACCAATACCATTACCTGCTACTTCTGCCTATGATGTAAGTGGAGTTGTAGTTGAAAAAGGACAGGAAGTTAGTGACTTCGAAATTGGTGATTTAGTGTATTCGAGAGTTCCTCAAGAGCAGATGGGTACTTTGGCTGAATTCGTCGCAGTAACTAGCTCCGCAGTTTCAAAAAAGCCGGGGAATATTTCTTTCGAAGAAGCGGCGGGTATACCCTTGGCAGGGCTTACTGCTTTGCAATCTTTAGAATATGCGGGTATAAAAGAGAATGATAAAGTTCTTATACATGCTGGATCTGGCGGTGTAGGTAGCTTTGCTATTCAGTATGCTAAGGCAAAAGGGGCCTATGTTTATACTACTACGAGTACTAGTAATATGAAATGGGTAAAAGAGCTGGGTGCTGATAGAGTCATTGATTATAAAACGGAGGATTATAAAGATATAGCCAAGGACCTAGATATTGTCTTCGATACACTTGGTAAACACTATTCACTCGAATCATTTGAGCTCGTAAAAGAAGGCGGAAAGGTAGTGAGTGTTGTCGGTCCTTTGGACGAGGCTAGTGCTAAAATGTTTGGTATGAACGAGTATAAATTACCTGCTGAACTAGCCAAAGCAAGCAGTGAAAAGAATGCTGAATACAAATTCATCTTTATGCATCCAAATGGCTCGCATTTAAATCAAATTAAATCAATGATTGAGGATGAACAAATCAAGCCAATAATAGATAAGGTTTATCCATTTTCTGAAGGTATTCAAGCCTTCACGCATCTTGCCTCGGGTAGAGCAAAGGGAAAGATTGTAGTTAAAATTAGTTAGATAATAATCTAAGTCAAATCGGAAAATATAAATTATGATAAAGAAAATATTAATTGGAATAGTAAGTTTAATTGTACTTGCATTTGTGGCGATCTACTTCATGGCACAACCTAAATTAGAGGCTGATGGATCTTATAGTCCATCAAGTTTAGCCTTGAGTCTTGGAACTGTTTCTGTAACAGATTTTGAAGATATAGAATACACTAAGTATCAAGGTGAACGATCTAAGGTATTGGTGATCTTTACGGAGCAGAAGAACTTGGAGATGAAAAATGGTAAAATGTTTTCTACAGGAAATCATCCTATAGAAGCACTTGTGCCAATGCTTCATCTTAAAAATGCAGGTTTTGATTTTGAGATCGTAACTCCAACAGGTAAGCCAGTTGTCTTCGAAATGTGGGCTTTCCCTAATGAAGATGAAAATGTGAAAGCCATTTATAAAGAGTATGAGTCTAATTTCAAGCAACCTAAAAAGTTGACTGATTTTATTTCTGATTCTTTTGAAAGTGATAGTTCTTTTGCTGCTGTATTTGTACCCGGTGGGCATGGAGCTATGATTGGTATTCCAGAGGATAGGAATGTTGCAAAGGCCTTAAATTGGGCGCACGATAGAGACTTATTTACAATTACACTTTGCCATGGACCAGGTGCATTATTATCTACTACATTGGATGATCAAAAATTTCTTTACGAGGGCTATAAGATGGCTGTATTTCCGGATGCTGTTGATGAGATGACACCAATGGTTGGTTATTTGCCAGGGCACATGACTTTAGGTGTAAGCGAGCGACTGAAAAGTTTAGGGGCTAATATTGTAAATACAGAATCGGATAACACGGTGTGTGTTGATAGAAAGTTGATTACTGGAGCAAGTCCTTTAGCATCTAATGAATTAGGGAAATTGGCGGCAGAGACTTTATTGAAAGAATTGAAATAGAAACAGCTTTTAATTGGTAGCTATCGGTCTCAAAGAGAGGTATTGTAGTTTAACTACAATACCTCTTTTCCTATTAAGTTAGGAGCTTTAATTATTTCCACTTAAAGTAAGTGCTGCTATTGCTAATGTTTCAAAAACTAAGCCTTGGTCATTTGCTAAGTACGATATCTTGTAACATAGAGTTATACCGTTCCTTTACAGTGGATATGACCAATGACCTTTCTAAATCTAATCCTTCAATGTTGTCAATTGTGTTAAATGATCGCAAGTGCTTATCGCCCCAAATACTTATATCGACAAGAAGGGGGGACAACTCCAAGGCCTTTTTGCTGAGAATATAAATGTTTTCTTTTTTATTGTCCGCTAGTTTTTCTTTGGTAATTAACTCGTAAGAAACCAAAAGTTTTAAGCGCGAAGACAAAATGCTCGGAGCAATTTGCTCATCGGACAAAGAAAAATCTCTAAATGTCAATTTATGATGAAATAGCATATCTCTTAAAACAAGTAAAGACCATTTATCACCTATTATATCTAAGGTAGATGCTATTGGACAGCTTGATCGAAATTTATTTTCCATTTACTAGGGTTATTACTATCGTTTTGATAGTAATTTGATATATTTACTATCATTTGAATAGTAAAATTAATAAATATTATCATGATTGAGCAAGATCGATTGACGAAAATCAATTTATACGATAAGATAAACGCTGCCTTTGTCAGCCTGATAACGCCTGAGATGGCAGGCTTAAACAGCATTAGAAAGCAAAATGCTTATTCTAACAAACCTACTTTGGAACGTCCATATGACATGCCATTAGAATTTGTTACAATTGCTGGCGTTAAAATAAGGATGGCAAAATCTATTATCGGGCAGCATAAAGAGACCATTGTTTTATTATCTGCTTTCCCTCATTCAATCGTTGCATACTCACCAATCTGGGAAGCATTAAAAAAAGACTATAATCTTTATACCTATGATTTGCCTGGCTTTGGATCAAGTGAATCAAAAGCTGAGTATATGTCTTTTGAATTTCAGGGTGAATTTTTGAATGCTTTTTTGACACATTTCGATATTGAATCTTCCCATCTAGTTGCTCCAGATGTTGGTATGGCTAGTGCCTTATCTTACGTAATCAATCACGAAAGTAGAACAAAGTCATTGATGATTGGTGATGGTCCTGCTGCACTACCTGTATCAGAACCAAGCATTATGAAAAAAATGGTGCATTCAGGTTTTTGGAGGGCGATGTTTGTTGTAGCTGGCAGTGGTGCTTTGGTCGAATCTTCAAAGAATTTAGGGAACGTTCAGTATGTTCCGAATAAATACGAAATTTCAGACTATAAAAGGTCTCATAAAGGGAAAGTAGCCAATAGTATGAAGTGGTTTAAGAAGTACCCTGAAGCATTGAAGCATATCGACAGAAACTTAGGGGACATCAAAATACCCACAAAAATATTTTGGGGAGAACATGAGGCAATTTTACACAAAGAGAATGGTGTAAATCTTAGTAAACGAATACCCAATAGTGAACTTGAAATATTCGATAATTGCGGACACTTTGTGTATCAGGATGATTATCCTAGATTTATAAACTTGATACGATCATGGGTAGAAAAATATAAATAAACTGAATGGTTATATAAGGATACTTAATTAGAATCTCTGAATTTATAATGAGTATACAAGGGCTAAGTTAGAATCCACCGATTATCAAATACCATTTGCTTATATTAGGGATGCTTATATTTATTGGTAATTATATAAGTTCAAATATGAAATAGAAATGGTGAGCCAAGAAACAATCCAAGAAGTAATTCGGTTAAGCTTTTCTGATATGAGTGCATCCTCACAGGATGCACTTTCTGCCTGCGCAGTTTTGTTGCATGCGAAAAAAGGAACCGAGTTGATTGCTGAAGGAAAGAGGCACAAGTATTTTTATTTAATGGTAGAAGGTAGTGCAAAGACCTTTTATGTGAAAAGTGGAAAAGAAATTTGTACCTGGTTCGCATTTGATGAAGAGGTATTAGCAACAATCAAAACCTTCAATGATGAATCCTCCAATGAATCAATAGTATTGTTGGAGGATTCATCATTGATTCGGTTTGAAACTAGTTCCGTGAAAGCATTGGCGGCCTCAAATTTGGAGCTTAGTCATTTGCTAAATGCCCTGTTGACTGAGCATGCTTTGTTCTTGGAAGAAAAACTATACCAATTGCAGTTTATGTCCAGTCAAGAGCGCTACAAGGCATTGATAGCAGCAGCTCCTGAAGTCTTGCAGCGAGTGACACTTACCGATATTGCCTCTTATCTGGGAGTGAGCAGAGAAACATTGAGCAGGATTCGTAATAAGAAGTGATTTTGTGATATATGTCAAAGGATTGCTTAGCGATGCTAAGTATTTTTGTAAGTACAATCAAAAAAAATGCTTATGAAACTCCGTCAGCCAATCGTCTTTATTGTGGTTTGTTTTTTGATAATTAGCTTATCTAGTTGTTTGAAATGGGCCGCAAGGGCTGTAGATAAACTTCCAGAAGAAACTGCATTGCACAAAAGCTATGATTATGATGGAAAGGTAATCATTATTGGAGCTGGAGCTTCGGGCTTAGCAGCTGCAAAGGTGTTAGAACAGAATAATGTGGATTATTTAATATTAGAGGCAACGGATCGTTATGGTGGTCGATTGAAAAAAGACACAACATTGGCCGATTTTCCCATTGATCTTGGAGCAGAATGGATTCACAGCAATCCTAAAGTATTGAATGTACTTAAGGGAAAGAAAGGGGATGAGGTGGAAGAGGATTTGATTCCGTATCATTTGGAGCGTTCAGTGAAATGGGATGGTAAGCAGCTCAAAGCAGTTACTCAAAACTACAGGGATAGCTATTACAACTTCATGCCTGAATCTAAATTCAAATCTTCTACCTGGTATGATTTTGTAGATGAGTATATCGCTAAGAGTGTCAAACATAAGATCAGCTATAATTCAGCAGTAGGGGCGATCGATTATTCTGGTGATAAGGTTCTTGTAAAGACCTTGGATGGACGTTCATATGAAG
>Ga0206130_10005249_pt1 | contig 15428 bp, 14 predicted proteins | sample Helgoland_Spring_9_FD_148637 | JGI IMG/M metagenome (GOLD analysis project Ga0206130, IMG submission 148637) | Pelagic subsurface seawater microbial communities from Kabeltonne, Helgoland, North Sea - Helgoland_Spring_Bloom_20160512_1 | ecosystem: Environmental > Aquatic > Marine > Epipelagic ... | reverse complement strand
AAACGAATCGCGAGTAAATAAATATATAATTACCACAAGAGATTGTCCTATTGTACAGAAAATCAATGATGTCGCCGGTTCTACAGAATCATTTAAAGTAGAAACATCTCTTGCTATATTATAATTTTTATTACCTCTTGTTATATGCATCTTTATATGTATTAATTGTCCTATAATACCGAAAATTAACCAAGCATATACAATTTTATTTCCTTTATTTTCAATTATCGTGATAACGGATCCAATAATTATAAATACACCGAAAAAAGAACATAAATATAAAAAGTATCTATTCATAATTTATATAATATAATTTATTCATTCATGACAATTAGATCCTTCATAGATTACCGTAGAACCTAATAATAAACCGACGAATAAACCTAATAATAATTGTTTATTCTTGGCTAATACAGCGGGGACATTCGAACCCCCGAAATAAGTGAAAAGTAATAATAACCCAATAAGAACATTTATACGCATATCAATAATCATTTTATACTATATTAATTATTTTTTTTACTTTATTTACTTTCTTTATTTTCTTTACTTCGATTAAAATGTTTTTCTATATTCGTTTTAGATTTTGATCCCCCATGTTCCGATTTCTTTTTTTTCTGTACAGGAGAAAAAATAAATTTTCTTTTTTCTTCATTGAAAATTAAGTTTTTAATACTTTTTATTTCATAATCTCCTTGACAATAATCTATTTCAGAAGATTTATTTAATGATCCACTATTAAATAAGTTCAGGACTAAATTCTTGAATTGTTTTTCTTCACTATCATCTAATTCCAATCTTATTTTTTCTTTTTTAATAAATATATGAATCCTATTAAGTCTTGAACCTTTATCCAATTTTAACCACGAAACTTTAAAACGATTATCTTTTTCTTTATCTATACCATCTAAGAGTCTTTCCATATCCGTTTTAGGGGTAACATTAAGATCAATAGGTATATCTTCCATTTATATTAATTACTCGTATCTTCTTTAAATAATATGAACTTAATATGAACTTAATATGAACTTAATATGAAAATTAAATATCCATTACATTATAATGCTATTTTTCGTAACATTACCCAACGGTTCAATAATTAATATTGATCTTGATTCAACCGATAAAGTAGAAAATATTATCCGTATAATGGATGAAAGTGATAAAATACAGAGTTTAGGTTTAATAGATCACTTTCATCTGTGGTTTCAATCTGATAGTGGGAGCCGGGTAAACTTAATGGAAGATTTAAATAAAACTATTGGAGATTGTGGTATTACCTTAGAATCTAAAATATACATGCAGACCAAAACTACAACTCTTTTAGAGATTGCGATGAATATAAGTAAATCGAGAGCAATTGATCATTTAACTCCTGATTTTGAAAATGAGGCAGAAAAAATACAAAAAAGATTCCGAGGAAACAGAGAAAGAAAAGAATTAATGGAACAATATCCCGATACATTTGATAAAAAAACTAAAGGATGGGTTACTATAAGAGGTTTTGCTTATTCGGGAGATATAGGACCTCTTTCCGGCGTTAGAAATGAACCGGTTCAACATTCGGAAAGAAAAGAGGTTGTAAAAGAACTAGGTTTAATAGCATACGCCGATGAATCACGAGATAATACGCAGTGGTGGCCTCGGGACCAAACGAAGGATCCAAATGAAATGCTATTAAATACTACAAAGACCGAAAAGTATAATTATAGTAATACACATATATCTCCGGGAATTGATATAAAATTATTAGTAGAAAAATCCAGAGATTATTTTGTTAGATTTGAAGAAGAAGAAGATAGAAAAAAATTTCTTGAAATGGGGGGGACAAGTCCTCCAATTGCTCCAATGCCTACGAGTGAACTTCGTATTAGAAGGGGGGGTAGTAAGTGGTCGGGATTATTTTTACATGAAGCATTGTTTAATATATTGGTACAGGATGGGATAAATTACGACATAGAGAGGTGGACAAATGACTGGTGTTGCGAAAGAGATATTAAATCAGGGGCCAAAAAAAAGAAAGCAGCACGGAAAAAGGAGCGCTTTGGCTCAGTGGCAGCTAGGGTCAATGAAGTAAAACCAGTGTGGGTCCCTGCGGCGTATAACTATGAAAATCCAATTCAATTTACAAAGATTTTCTATGGATGGTATTTAGATAATATTGTTCAATTAGATCAGATTGAAATAGATAACTTTATAAAAGAAAATAATATCCGTTATACATCTAAGTCTGGTTATAGTAAAAAAGAAAAACTTAAAAAGAAAAAACAGACCCAGAAAAAAGAAAAGAAAAAAGAAAAGAAAAAAGAAAAGAAAAAGAAGAAAAATTAAATATCCATTACATTATACTATGGACCCTCAATATGAATTTGATGAAGATAAATTGAAATTAGTTTGTATTAATTTTAGTGATGAAATTGTAGGAGATGATGAATTCTTAATGAATGAAGATGTTACGGTTTTTAACAGTAGTGTCCTCCAATTAAAAGATTCCGATGATTTATTGATAGCGAGTAGAGGATGGTATGGAAACATCCGAAGTTGGGACGGCGTTAATTTCGTAATTATGTCTTTATTTACGAAAGATTTTAAAAAGAAAAAACAGAAGATCTTGGGTATTGATACGAAAGATTTAAAAGACAAAAAAATTAAATTCAAGGATTTTAAAGCGAACCAACATGAAATTATACCCCATGGTGAAAAACTATTAAAAGGTCCGGAAGACCCGCGTTTATTTTATTTAAAAGACGATATTTATATTCTCATTAATGATTTAACTGAAGAATCTAAAAGACATATGTTCGTAGGTAAAGTAGATTTAAAAACCCTTGAATACGCTGAACCTATTGAATTATGTGAATCTTTATCTACAAGATTTGAAAAGAATTGGGGTCCATTTATTCATGAAGATAAATTACATATGATTTATGATATTAATCCTTTAAAAGTATTCGAAATAGAAGATGATTTTAAATGTGAATTAAAGTTTGATATAAATAATGAAATATTAAAACAATTTACAGATAGTTTCCCTGATTTACATTTTCACATAAGAAATTCTACGAATTTAATACATATAAAAGACGATGAATATCTTGGTTTAGGTCATGGAGTTTTAGATTACAAAGGAAACACAGATATAAATAAATATCTTATTCCTCTTTTCGGAAAATCTAAATATTCAGATTCAGATAAAGATTATTTTCAGAGATTTTTTAAACTTTATACAGGATTCTTTTACAAGTTAGACATGAATAAACAGGAAATAACTTATATGTCGCCATTTTTCCAATTACCGAATCATGAATCTAAACAAGAATTAATATTTTTCCCAACAAGTATATCACTTGATTCAGATAAATATGTTAATATTTCTTATAATGTGGGTGATAATAGATCTTATTTCTTAAAATTACATTTAGATATTATAAATGTTTCGTTATACAATAAGGAAAATATTGAATTTTTAGTTAATCTTAATATCAATTTGAATTATTATATTGAATTAGTAAGAAATATACGTAAATTATTAGGATTTTCTACGAAGAAAAAAGAATATTATAAATTCGGTAATGTTAATGAAATATTCGCTTCAAGTGGAAAAATAAATAAAAAGAAAAAAACTAAGAAGAATCCTAAAAAATCTAATAAACCTATAAAGAAAAAGAAAAAACAGACCAAGCGGAAAGAAACTAAAAAGACAAAATTAATTTATTTTCATATGAAAGGATGCGGTTGGTGTAAGAAATTTGAACCCATGTGGTCTAAGTTAAAAAAAAACATGAAAGATGTTAAATTTATGAAAATAAATGGTCCTAAAAATGAAACAATGAAAAATAAATATGGTGTTCAGACTTATCCAGCATTAGTTAAAATAGAAGATAAATCTCATGAATTATTTTCAGATGAAAGAACACTTAAAAACATAAAAGACTTTTTAAAATAATGATAAAATACTTCTTCCATACGATTGAATTATTCGCTTTTATTTTACCTGCTTTACCAAATAAAATAACTACAAGACTAACAATACTAACTATTTATTTTATAGCGCATATTTTTAAGTTACAATATAGCTACGCGAAACTAAAAAATAAATATATATAATAGTATTAATGTCTAAATATAATATTTATATCATTTGTAAAAATGAAGAAATATTTATGGAAAAATGTAAAGTCATCAATTCCAAGTATAAAAATAAAATCTGTCACATTCAATGGGTCCCGGCAGAATATTTAAAATTAACGCAGTGCAATAAAAGAGTTCTAAAAGATCTTAATACAAGATATAATACTCAGAAAAAGAAAATACTTGCTAAATTAGGGTGTATAGCAGCTCACCGGAAAGCATTATTGGCCATTTATATGAATAAGACTAATAATAATATTATCTTGGAACAAGATGGGGAGTTTTCACATAAATTACCTACACCACCGAAAGAATCTTGTTATATGGGAGGATGGATAGTTCCACCTCAGACAACGAAAGCGGGTAAGGTTATACCTGATGTAAAACCTAATAGTGGTATAAATACAATAGATTATGATAAATTTAAAATATTAATGACTCATGCTCTTTTTATTAAAACCCACGAAGAATCTATGGAATTATTTCAGACAACTATCGATGATAAACTTAAAAACTATGATGTTCATCTTGGAGATATACAATTTTTAAATAAATATTATTATCCACCAATATTCGTTCAAGGATCTCATATATCTGATATTGAAGGGGTGGTAAATCAGAATGATAAGAATTCATTTTATTACGGTCTAAAGAATAAACCTAAGTCCGGTTCTAAGAAAAAATCTAAAAAAACTAAATCTAAATAATTAAAAGAAACTTAATTCATAAGTGCCCCCCCCATTCTGTTTCGCTAAATCTATTAATTGTTTTTCTCCTGTTTCAGTTACTTCTTCATCTTCTTCATCTTCTCCATCTTCTTCATCTTCTCCATCTTCTTCATCCCCTCCATCATCGCTTCTCCTATCTTCATCCAAGATCCCCTCACCAGAAATTTTATCTTTACTTTCTTCTTTTACTTTTTTAACTTTATTTTCTATTTTTAATACTGAATCATCTTTTTTACCTTGAACATCTTCTATAAGAGCATCTATATCAGATACCTGTTCTCTAGTTAATGGTTTTACAGATGAAACATCATCTTCCGAATCACTTAAATAGTCTCCATCTTCATCCGATGAATCTACGAAATATCTAAATAACCTCGTAATTGGATCAACATTGTGAACTCTCTCCGGAATATTCCCCTGTAAATCTGCCAATACCAAATGTTTATCACGAACATTCCCCTTTAAACTCTGTAGCATTTCTCTTATATAATCAGTTTCTTTCTTTATCATATTGGGCACGAATACGGCATTGGAAAATATTTCCGGAATATTTTCAGGAATTTCTCTCATATTTCTATGATAAACCATCCTACTTAATTGTTCGTCCTTGTCGGCTTGATGAGTATAAAATGATTTAGGTTTCGTGCTTAAATCTAATAATATATTAGGATATCTAGGTTCATAGTGTTCTACCACTTTATCTAATTCTCCTACACATATTTTAATGCCATCATCTATTTCCTTACAATCTTTCTGTAATTCTAGAACTCTTGGATAAAGTCTTTCAGAATTAGAGGATATTAAATCCTCTAATCCTTTCATCTGATTTCCTAAATCTAATACAGAAGAATTACATTTTATTAAATCACTATAATCAAATGATAGTCCTTCATCTGGTAAAGAAAATAATGCCTCATATTCAGGTGCTCGTTTCCATTGTCCCAATACAGATGAAACTTTCTTTTTAAATAATGGTGTATTATTACCTCTAACGAGCATATCCTCCATAAGTTTATCTTGTATCTGAGTTAACACATTTAAGAAGTTTAATTGATTATCTTTACATAATTTTTTAAGTTGATCTTCATATGTAACCATGGTTATTTTATCGCCCCCAATACTTCTCATCTGAACCGATTTATTAGGACATAATTCCCCATTACATGTCATTTGCATGAAATCTTTGCAATTATTACAATCGAAATGATTATTCATTATATATTATAAACTTAATATTTTATTTCAATAAACCTACTCTTTTTATATATTGTGGAAATTCTCCTCCGATGATATATTTTTTTAACACCGAGGACGAGGAATGTATTCCTATACTCTTGAATAATTGTGTTGGAGATTTTTTACTTCTGTCTGGATTTTTTTTATCATAAAAATTATTGGCGTCTACTCCCTCTTTTAATCGGTCTTTTCCACCGGGATGTCCTTTAAACCATTTAGGCATTATTTTATGAACCCATTTTTTATTATTATATTCGAATATAATAAGATTGTTTTTCTTGAGAACTTGTTCTAATGTAAAAGATTTATAATCATTTTTATCTTCTTTTTTCGTAGTTTTCCCCCCTTTCTGTTTTAAGGACAATTTTTCTATTTTCGGTTTTTTAGATTTTAATTTCCCCAATATATCTGTTGCCATATCAAGAGATCCTTCTATCCAGCATTGATGCTTACAGAAAGCCTCATTACACATATAAATTTCTTTATCGTCGAGAGGTTTTAATAATTTCTTATAAGTTTCATCCATTGGAAATTTAGTCCGCCACATGTGGACACCGCCCCTCCAATAATAAACTTTATATTTTTCCGGTTTAGGAGGCTTTATCTTAAATAATTTATATATTTCCTCGTGGAGTTTTTCAGTTAATACTTTTTCGCCCAATTGATACCAATTATTCCACATTTCTGCTATATAAAAATCGGTATAAGAAATCATTATAATACCATTTTCATCACTTATAGGTATTATATGACGAATATAATTATCAGTTATTGTTCTATTTAAATTATGAAACCAAGATTTACCCGATTTATCGAGAGGATATTTCGCATAGATCCGGATTAAAGGGATAGGTTTCACACTATGTAAAAAATCACATTCTTTAAATATATCCATTTTTCTTACATCAAGATAGGGTATCGCTGAAACTATTTTCATCCCTCTTAATGTATCTTCTTTTCCATCTATTTCAACTTTTATTTTTTTATCTTGAAGATCTTTTAATAATGTATTTTTCATTATTTTAATTCTATCCGATTCTTCAAGGATATGTTCTAATTTATTAATTATCTGTGATAATCCACCATTAAGAATATAATATTTTACATCCTCTAAAAGATCTTCTTTAAACATTTCCAATGCAGAATATGCGTTTAATTTAAGAAATTCCGCATCATATCCGAACATTTCTTGAAGTTTCTTAGATTCTTCGTATCCATAAATTTCAACAGTATATTGAAAAAGAGTTATTTTTTCTAAATGTTTTTTGGAGTATTTAGATTTTTCTTTTAAAAGTTTATCCAATTTTTTATTTAAATCATAATTTATTTTTTTATTATGATGATAATGATCTATATTATCACCTAATTCAACGATTTTATCATCTAAATTTAATTTTTTTATTAAAGATAATAATTTTAAATGTCCCGATGAAAATCTCCCAGCACCCATTTCCAATGGAATTTCATCTAATTTTTCAGTTCTTATTCTACCACCTAATTCAGAAGATCCTTCAATTAATAAAATATCTTTATATTTATTATCTTGAATTAGATTGTATGCTAAAAATAATCCGGATATACCTCCACCTACAATTACTATATCATGAATATGCATTATTAATATTATTAATAAAATAATCAATAATATTAATAAACATTATTCTTCTGAGCCAATCTATGACCGTGATATAATGGAACAATGAGACCAATTATTATCTGAGATATCAACAGACCTTTAATTAAATCTTGATAATTAGTATATTTTTTCTCAAAATGCAGAGCATATGCTAAATAAGCAATTAGAGCAAGAAGAGGTCCAACCGCAATATGCATTGTATTGACCCACTTATGTCCACCGAAAAAAGAATCCAGAACCATTATTTATAATTATAATATATAAAATATTATAGAAAATGAAATTTATAGTTTCATCTGATACAGGTTCAGGTGAAAATGAACAATTTTTAGTTGGTGAATCTATGTTAGAACTAACTAAAAGAGAACCTATTAACTCTATTTTATTATTGGGTGATAATATTTACGAGGATGGAGTTTCTTCTATCGATGATCCCCAATTTAAAACTAAGTTCGAAGATCCTTACAGAAAAATAAATAAAACTTTTCATATGTGTCTGGGGAATCATGATTACGGAAATTCCAATTCTACAATTGGAAAAAGTAGAGAAAATTATCAGGTTCAATATTCACAGATATCACCTAAATGGTCAATGCCCGCTAAATATTATTCTTTTAAGAGAGGTCCATGTGAATTCTTTTTCTTGGACACTAATTTCGAATTTATGAGTGAAAGCATTATCATGCGACAATATCATGAAATGGTAAAGAAAATAAAAAATAGTAAGAGTAAATGGAATATTGTCTGTGGTCATCACACATGGAGATGCGTGGGTGGGCACGGAAATGCTGAAAGAAGACACGAGGTATTTATGGATGATCTATTAAAAGAAGGCGCCAGAATAGATCTTTATATGTGTGGTCATGATCATTGTAAAAATTTAATACTTAAAAAAAATCCTTACAGGAGAAAAGAAATACCTGTTGTAGTTATTGGAACAGGTGGTAAATCATATCCAAGAGAATATTTAAATTTAGATAATATGAAAGAAGGAGAATCTGAATTATTATTTCATTCACCTAATTTAGGATCTATGTTATTAGATGCTACACCCAAAAAATTAAAATTAACTTTTTATGATGAAAAGTTACACCAAGAAAAAGATTATACAATTGAAAAGAAATCTAAGTCTAAGAAATCTAAGAAATCTAAGAAATCTAAGAAATCTAAGTCTAAATAAAATTAATAGGACATTCCCATAAATATCTATGATAAAAGGGTTCAACATGTAATTCATAATTTTTAGATTTAACTTTATGATTATGTAAATTGTGACTTTCATTGGGGAAAATAAATTTTAATAATTCTTCAATAGTATATTCGTTATCCCCACTATCAATTGATAAAGAATCCTTTTCTTCAATATATCTGTAGAGATCTTTTAATGAAGGAGTATGATCGTATTCTGTTGCATATCTCCAGTTCACACATTCTTTAAAATAATAATGAGAAGTCCATATCAATGAATCAAGATAATCGCAACAGATATTTTCATCATAATTATCTTTTAATCTTTTTTCCTTCTGCCAGAATAATATAGGTAAATTATTAATCATTTCCTTGGTTATTTCATATTCATTGCTATCATGTAATTTACTCATTTCAAATTTATGAATAGTTTCCATCGTTAAATTTATATCCATTAAATCTTTATCTGATATAAACTTCACAAATTCATCATATATATAGCCATATCTAGAATAAGATATTTTATATTGTTTATCTCTAATTCTTTTTCTTTTTTCTAAAAATAAATGTTCTTTTAAAGATAATTCTCTAATAAACTCCTTGAAAAATGTTAAATGAATACAATTTTCAAGTCTTAAATCGATTAATCTAAAATAACCACCATATCTATCTTGAAGATTTTTATAAGTTTCCATTAAATAATCATAACCATTATATCTCAGACTTAGGGAATGAATATGATTAATAAAATCATTCCCCAGGAGAAAACACATAAAAATATAATCATTTAATACAATTTCTTTTTCTGCTTTTACGCCTATATCTTTAACAATAAAGTCTTTTAACTTGTCTATGTTCATATAAATATAATCGTTATCTGTATCTTCAATATTGTATTCAGTTCTTTCTCTTAATAAATAAATATTATCTCTATGAGAAACTATTGATAACATAATTAAATCAGCATCTAGGCCATAGATAACACTATTCTCTAATTCATTGGTTTTAATATATTGTAAAATCTTGTGTTCTCCCTCACCCCTTTCAGTTGTATCCGAAATAATTATTTTTAATTTTTCATATTTTATAGTTTTTAATCTTTTATTAAGTTTATCCATAAATATTGTCCCTGGACTTATAGCGTTGGTATTCCATACTTTATTTTCATACATTGATTTATATCTTCTCATTCTCTGTTGTTTCATTTTTCCTTTCGGAGGAATACCATCTACAGCAATATATAGAAGATCTTCTACATTCGTATATTGAACTAATTCATCTATTTTAGAAATTATTTTATTTAACATTATTTCTTCATCGGATTCACCGCTACAACAGGGATGAATCGCGCAATTTAAATCAAGAAATAATGATTGTACGGAAGTTAATTTATTTTTAATAAGAATAGAATCTTGATATTCTTGAACAAGAGTCTTAAAATAAAAGGGGATACCCATAATAAATTATAGTATTGAATTATCTTTAATACTATATTTAATAACTCGTCGACACTTTCTGAATATATTCATTTACTTTTTTTTCTTTTTCTTCGATAATATTTTCCAAGCATTTTAAATAAATATCTTTTTCAATATTTTTCAAGATTAAATTTAATAATTCATTGATTACATTTATTTCTTCGGTTTTCCAGAAATCTTTTAAGTTATCTATAATTGGATTCGTTTCCGAAACTTCTTTATCATTCTTACCCTCTATTATTGATATATAATGAGATATTGTATGATGTATTGTTGTATTATCATCATAAACTTGTAATAATAATTGTAATCCTTTTTTACATTCTTCATAATAAATATTGAAATCTTTAATAGGATACCATTCAACACTCTTCAATAATGGATGATAAATATTATGAAGATCTTCTCTACAATCCCCATATAAAGATCTTACTAAACCCTGTCCGTAAGATGGTTCATTAAAAGTTATTGAATTATCTGATACTGATATTTTAGTGTTTTTTTCTTTAAATTGTAATAATATTAATTTAAGAATACAACAGAGAGGTTCAAGAATAAGATTTTTCTGAGTATTTTTATTCTGATAATAAGTCATCATGTTGTTATATAAATACATCCCCGATACTTTATACATACTATAAAATCTATGTTTAAATTAATCTTTATAATCTTAATAATCTTTATAATTATTGACAGCTATCAATTGCTGGGTTATCCACACCCGATGCTCCGGGTGCGACTTGACTTGCAATAGGATGAACGACAGGAGCAGACGAGGTCATAGAGACACTTGGGGCAATGCTGCTACGATAAATTAAAGACGGGTTTAGAGAAGAAGGGGAATCGTACCGAGGAGGAGGACCAGAGGTACCGTGAGGAGGAAGACCCCTGGGGTATGAAGATTGAGAAGTGCGGGCGGGGAGACCTTGTTGACCTTGTTGATGTAATTGTAGTTGTAATTGTTGATATTGTTCGTGTAATTGTTGTAATTGTTCGCGTAATTGTTGTAATTGTCGTTGATAGTTTCGTCCCTGCGATTCCATTTCTACATAAAATTGTTCAGCCTGCCGATGTCTCGCCCCTTCACACTCACGATCTTTAGAATATATATCTTGTCTGAATTGCTGATTCTCTGCTTCTATTTGTTGTAATTTTATATTGCACGCCTCCAAGTTATCCCGTAAACTTCCATCACTCCCTGCTCCTCTACTCCTCTCTTCTGATTCCGCTAATTCACTATTCTTTACTTCTAACATCTTACTTATACGATTTAATTCTACATGGAGTGATTGTATTTCTTCTCCTTGTAATTTTTTCTCCTGTCGAATTATTTCAATTTCTCTTGCCCTTCTTTCTTCAGAAGCAGATTTATCTCCCGTAATTTGTTCAATAATTTGTAATAATCGGGCTTCTTCCCTACTACCTCCAGATGGATTATCTACTTGTAATAATATATTCACTTCGTCCAGTCTATCCCGTAAAACCTGGTTCTCCATCCCCAACGATCTATTACGTTCACTGAAAAAAGCCAATTGCTTACTTCTTCTTACTAATTCTTCATTTTTATCTCCAGGAGGATTCCCCAGTCGTTGCCCCGATGCCCGTGCCTGTCTCCGTACCTGTCCCCGTGCCCCAGAACGTGCCTGTGCCTGTGCCTGTGCCTGTCCCCGTGCGTATGCAGAACTCTCTTGTAATCTATGTATTTCAGTATCAATTCTTATTAATTCGTGTAATTGATTGTTTTTATCATGCGCCTCCTTTAATTTTTTATCATATAATTTTAAATGGTCTCTTAGTTTTCGATCATTTTCAGACATCTCGGATTGCTTTGATCTTATATATTCTTGATATTGGTGTATCACATCCCCTCTATCTGTGGATGCTCTATTCGCGCTTTTAAATTGTTCTATTATTTCTAAACCGGCATCACGATATGCGTCTGATTGTTGCTGCAGTTTAGATATAAGAGTTTGTTGTTCGCTTAAATCGTTGATTAAGCGTTGGTATTCTTCGCGATTTCTGTTAATATCAGGGGTTGAATCTATAACGGATGGTACATCTGGTGAACCATCTGTTTTTTCACTTAAAGGTTCGGTATCTTCTGAGGGCGACCTTTTATTAAATTTTTTATTTAAATATTTAACATTTTCATGATAAAGTTTTTTAACTCTATCATTTACAGTGTTTTTATCAGTATTTATCTTTTTAAATACGAAACCATTAGTTAATGAAATATTATCATCGGGAGAACCTTCACTAACCAAGTAATTGCTTACAGATTCTATTTCTCTTGATATTATTCCAGATCCCTTGACATGATTCCATAGAAGTCTATAAATCTTCGAACCTTTAACTAAAAAAACCATTTTAAAGTTTATTTCCTCGTAAATTCCATCTGATATTAAGTTGTTTCGTGATTGAGATACTCCAATTTCAAGTCCTTGAGGCATATTATAATAAGATAAATAAATTTAATCTAGTTAATTCATTAGAAATACGTATCTATAATCATCTAAGAATATATCCCGCATTAATTTATCATTACGGGTCGGTGGTCCATCAAGATAACTTTTTAAAAAATTAAGTACCGTTATCTTTGTATTATATTCTACCCTTTCCAAATTGGTTATACCTTCGGTTATATTACTCTTATAAGTTTCTAATAGTGAGTCAATTAAATCCGGATTTTCTTCTAATATTTTATGAAAAATTTTCAATTCTTCATATAAATTTCTATATTCACCACTACCACTTTTTTCTTTTAATTTATCAATTATCCCCGGGATATCTCCTTCTTCAGCATAAGATCCTGCATCAGATTCTGTACCAGATCCTGCCCCAGAATCAAATTCCCCTGAATACTCAATAATCATTTTATCGGTTATTTCACTAATAGATATATTTTCACGTTGTATAATTTTCTTATATAATTCTAATGGATCAGTTTTTTCGCCGGTCCGTAAATCGCTAAAACGTACCATCATTGTAAATTGCTGTATATCATCGGGACTTATATCAGAGTCCCATTCAGCCTCCCCTCCAGGAGATGATTCGGGCTCATTTAAAACTAAATACCCAGATACACCCGCTGACTCTGATCCTGACTCTGATCCTGACTCTGATCCTGACCCTAATTCATAACTTTCATCATAACTTTCATCATAACTTTCATCATAACTTTCATCAATACTTTCCCTGACATGATCTTTTATTACTATTATAAAACTTGTAGAATTCTCTATTTTATTCATAATAAATTCTAATTTATCATTCGCCCCCCATAGTAACTTTTCAACTTCAGGGATTTGTTTAATTTTATCCTCTTCAACTATCTCTCCCTGCAAAAAATTATTAATACTATTAGAATCCGATTGAGAATCTCTAGTATCTGTTGCTTCGGTATCTACATTCACTAATAACAATTCTTTAACATTACCTAATCTCCAATCAAGACCATAAGGGCCTCTAACGAATTGTTCTATTGTTTGTTCCGGTTTTAAATATAATATATATTCATATGGGATATATCCAGAGGATCTATGTGGAACAATGAAAGAAATGTATCTTCCTCCTTCAACATTTTCCGAATGTGCTATTCCGAAGTGATATAATTTGGGCGGTTGTCCGCCTTCTTTATTGACTACCGCTTCCACCAACTCTGCCTTCCCCTCCACTTCTCTACCATAATCTACGAGTTCATCCTCCGCACCTATAGATGAGACAGCCCCAGATTCAGTCCCACGAGGATTAGGTTTAAGTTTATTTAAAAATTCCGACCATTCGACATACGGAAATCCATTTACATTGTGTATAGAGATATCTAATTCCTTCAAAAGAGACTCAACTATTAAACCGATTTCGCTTGATTCATCGGTACTTAGAAATATTCCAAATTTTTCACTATACCAATGCCTTAAAATTAAAGTAAGTTTACTACTAATGTCACTTAAGCTTATATATTTACTTCCTTTATCGAATACAATAAGACTATGGTCCATTAATGAAAGTCTTAATATATCCCAATTATATTTTCTACCCCCCTCTTCTGTGTCATTATACAGAAAATTTAAAATTGTACCAATACGTTCCTCTTCATTTCCCTTTATTGAGCTACGGGTTCCCCCTATTTGTTTAGTGATTGCTTTATTAGAAGATCTTTTAAATCTTGAATCACTTCTCTTCGTTCTTTTTTTTCTCGTTGTATCATTTTTATTTTTCTTGTATCGTGAAAGGGTCTTTCTTTTACCAGACATTTACTTTCTAATATATTATATATTAGAAAGTAAATCTTTAAAAAGTAAATCTTTAAAAAAGTAAATCTTTAAAGTAAATCTTTAAAAGTAAATCTTTAAAAAAGTAAACCTTTAAAAGTTATGGATTAGAACTATTAGATCTCCTAAGTATATCTCCTAGCTAGCAATTCTCGAGCTCTTTCGTTCAATTGGCCCCCTTTACTTGGATCACGGGTCACTCCCCCGCTTCTCCTTTTTCAATAAGGGCATTTTTAATCTTTTCTAATGCTTCTGATACAGATTGGGAGGGAGTAGATGTCCCCGGTGAAACCCTCGTACTCCTGAGGATGGATGTGGCAGCCCCCTCACTCCTCGGTGCCTCCACCGCCCCCCTCCGCGCCTGCGGGCGGGTGGTCCCCTCAAACGCCATATCTGCTGAAACCCTCGTATTCATGGGTTCGGATGTTTCTGCGAATGTCACCACCCTCTGCCCTTCTCTCTGAGAGAGCGGGGTTACGGTCGTGGGTGCCACAGCAGTCTCAGACGGAGCCTGCTGTGCCACCGTCTCCACCTGATCAAGCCGCTCATACCACCGCTGATCCTGAGCCTGCTTCTCATCCTGAGGGAGACCCTCAACCACTGCCCCGCCTAACGGTTGGGGCAGCAGTTTCATCAGCTCATTCGCACGATCGGAATATTCTTTCATCAGGGAAGTTAAAAATATCTTATTCGCCTCACTATAGCTAGTTATATTATCACTTATTTTTTTAGCTGCTAATTCATAATTTTTGATTGCATC
>Ga0206130_10005239_pt1 | contig 15457 bp, 12 predicted proteins | sample Helgoland_Spring_9_FD_148637 | JGI IMG/M metagenome (GOLD analysis project Ga0206130, IMG submission 148637) | Pelagic subsurface seawater microbial communities from Kabeltonne, Helgoland, North Sea - Helgoland_Spring_Bloom_20160512_1 | ecosystem: Environmental > Aquatic > Marine > Epipelagic ... | reverse complement strand
CAATTTTCCGCCCCCGCCAAAACCTCTTCTCCCAAGGCTTTGGATCCACTGTAGAAACTACACGGGCCATCACGAAAAGAAAAATTGGGTGCATCCTCCTCCGACCACCCCTTCCCATCCTCTCTCCTCTCAGAGTAGATGCAACCACTGGAGACATGTCCCCACACAATATTAAGATCCTCGCATACTTCCCGAATAATCCCAGGGAGTACGGAATTGCCGAGTAAGCAATCCGACTTCGCAGATTCACAGGCATCCACATTCGGTTTACCGGTGTAGCCGGCAGCATTTATTAAAAAGCGAGGATTTTTGGACTTTAGAAAACTTTTGAGGATGGCGGGATTGTAATAATCAAGATCATTTCGACTGACTCCCAACGCTTCATCTCCATTTCTTTGGAGATATTCAAAAAACTTTGAACCCACATAACCGCTTGGAGCAAGTATGATATACATAAATTTCTTTTATCACTATAAATTCGATTTTGACAACTTGATTAAAATTTCACGGTGGATCGAAAATAACTTCATCTAATGCCATTAAAAAATCCTTTTGCGCCGAAATTGTAACAGAGTCGTAACGTTACAAGACAGAAAGCGATAATCATCTTGTTAGCCAACCAGTGAGATGAAGAATGTGGATCATTGAAATCAAATTATTCTAATTATGAAAGTTTCCAGCCTTTTTTTTATTCTTATTATTGCGGGTACATCACTTGCTTATCACCAGATCTTCGGTGATATCCCCAAAGCACCTGCCCTTTTTAAGGAATGGATTGCAACTGAAAGGCTAATTTCTAAGGAATCTTCGAATTGGGAGATTGAAAAAGCCAGCCTTGATGAACTTCTTGAGCTACTGGAAGAAGAAATTCAGACCATTGACGAAAAACTTAATTCTGTCGAAAAGGAAAATTCTGCAGGTGAGGAAGAACGGATCAAACTAGCGGATGAAAATGAAGATCTGAAAGCTGCCATCTTGCCCGTTTCAGAAACCCTTGAAAAACTGGAATCTCAAATTCTTTATCTCGTCCCGAGGTTGCGGGTGTCACCATAACAGGCGGCACGAAGAAAGTGGTATTTCAAGTACAGGCCACTGGAACTTACGTAGCAACTGACGGATACCTACAGGATCCAGTCCTTTACATCGTGAATGCACTCGGTGCGGTTGTAGCAACTGTGGATAACTGGCAAAACGGACCAGATGCAGGATATGATGCTACGCTTTACAGTCCGTCCTACCTGACTGAACTTCAGAATTCAGCTTACGCAATGGCAGGTGCGAACGAAGCCGCTATCATTATGAACTTGCCTGAAGGAAGTTACACGGCTCTCGTTGGAAGCAAGTCAGGTACTGAAACCGCCAAAGCGATTGTTGCCGCGTTCGACTTCGAGTAAATTAATATTTAAGTAACACAAAAAAAGCCTGATCTTAGGATCAGGCTTTTTTGTGTCCGTTGACTGGCGTTTACAATTCATTAAAATTAAGACAAACTGACATTATGCCTCCATGTACAAACAAAGATAATGTTTTAGAGCTCAGTGAAATTAACAAGACATATCACATAAACCCAACTGGAAATCCCAACTCTAGAAGTGAAAGATGGGAAATATTTAAAAAAACACTTTTCGGAAATAAGAATAAGAAAGATACTAGAGAGAATTTTTTTGCACTTAAAGATGTTTCCTTAGAAATTAAGAAATCAGAATCCCTTGGGATTATTGGTCTCAACGGATCTGGCAAAAGCACTCTCGTCCAGATCATAGCTGGAACTCTCCAACCAACTTCCGGAAATATTTCAGTAAATGGACAGGTCGCTGCTTTGCTTGAGTTAGGTTCCGGATTTAATCCTGATTTCACAGGCAAGGAAAATGTTTTTATTAACGGAAAAATTCTTGGAATGGGAAAAGAAGAGATTAAATCAAAATTAGAAAGCATCGAAGGATTTGCTGAAATTGGTGATTTTTTCCATCAACCAGTTAGCACTTACTCCAGTGGTATGGTCTTGAGGTTAGCTTTTGCAGTACTCGTACAAGTGAATCCTGAAGTCCTGATTGTCGACGAAGCTTTAGCCGTTGGGGACGCAAGGTTTCAATTAAAGTGTTTCGCTTTTCTGGAGGAATTTTTAAGCAAGGGAGGGTCTTTGATTCTGGTCTCCCATGATTTGAATTCAGTTGCTAGATTATGCTCACAATCGGTGCTTTTACATAATGGGTCTTTGATGGCAAAAGGTAAGCCCATCGATGTAATTAATGAATATTCCAAAATTTTATCCTTAGATGAAAGTTCATCTCCCAATGATTTTAAGGGCAAGAGCGGAATCAAAAGAAAGCAAATTATTGATGAAGAAGAACCGCCATCTAAAGAATTTGCATATGGAGGGGATAAAGCTGAAATTAACAAAATTAAACTTTTCAATAGTGAAAATCTTGAAACAAAAGTCTTGCAATCGGGAGAAAAATTTACGGTTTCATTTCAGGTTTCCGCAAAAGATAAATTTACACATCCTATTTATGCATTAACCATAAAAGATGCTAAAGGACAGCAGGTTTATGGTCAAAATACTCATTTTGCTAAAATAGCTACAAAAGATTTAAAAAAGGATGATAAAGTTTTAGTTAAATTTGTTCAGTATTGTAATTTGAATGAAGGTGATTACTTCATTTCCTTAGGTGTAACACGATTCGAGGACAAAAATCTAGAAATTGTCATAGACGATATGATGTTTTAGAAGTAAAAATCATTTGTACTGACGGATCATTTGGTTGTGCAAATTGCTTTTCAAAAATCGACATAGAATAGGATGTTGCTCCGATGTGGATTGGTGATACGATTGTTTTTTTTTTCCAGGCTTTGCTCATCTTTTTATGGTTTTTCCTCTAAATTACTATTCATTAACACAAATGAAATACTGTTTTAATTCTGCCAGGATTAAAAACTTAGTATGACAGTAAACGACTCTAATATTTCTTTGCATTTGTCGACTGCACCGCACGAACTGTCCATAAATTTCTCAGCTTTTGGAAACGACATCCGTCTTCCTTCAGGACAAAGCTATCAAATTCGCAGATCCCCAAATTATTACCGCGATACAAGTGAGGGTAATTTATATTCCGTAATTAAAGAAATTAGAAAAGGTACTGATTGGCGTACTGTTGTTCAACGAAAATTTGCTCATTCTCAGCCTTGGTTGTTTGACATCATAACGAGTTCAAAACGTACGAAATTCATAGATGAATTTATAAAACCAAAAAAACTTTCTATCCTCGACGTTGGGGCAGGATGGGGACAATTCTCAATCCCACTTGCAAAGAGCAATCATGTTTGCGCAATAGAACCTACTCCAGAAAGGTTGGAATTTATTGACGCGATTTCAGAACAGGAGAATGTTAAACAGAATATGTTTTTTTTGGGTGCCGATTATCTTGAAGTTGAATTCCAAGATGAATTCGATCTTATTTTGAGTATTGGCGTCTTAGAATGGGTTGGTTCTTTTAACGATTCACCTGCACCGGAGCATGCACAAATTGAATTTCTGAAGAAAACAAAGTCTGAACTTTCACAGAATGGAAAACTAATTATTGGAATCGAAAATCGTCTAGGTTTAAAATACTTAATGGGAGCTAGAGATGACCACCATGGTTTCGAGGATGTCATGATTTACGGAAAAGACTTTGCAAAGAATTTTTTCGGTGAAGATTATATCGACGCCAGAAAATGCCTTGTACACTCGCTTGCTGATTACAAAGAGTTGCTTAAGAAAGCAGGTTTTCAAAAAACCAAATTTTTTGTGTCAGTACCCGACTACAAATTAATTGAAAAGATCTTCCCAATCTCAGACATGGGCAGTCCGTTCAATGATTTTTTGTTAAAAGATAACTGGATCAATGAACATGATGGCATCGATGGTACCCCGTTGCCTAACCAAGAAAAATTAGAACATCTTTATAAGTCATTGGCGAAAATGAATATTGCTCATTTTTTTGCCCCTAGCTTTATCATTGAAGCAAGCTAAATGAAGCAAACTGACTACCCATCATTTGATGATATTATATCTCTTATTCCTCAAGAAATTGAGCATAATGGGAAGCTTTCATGTTTAAACCCGAATTTAGATTCAAATTTTAAAGGAAAAAAGTTTTACAGACTTTCAACGCACAATTCTAAAAAAGACATTCATTTAACTTTTGGAGAAGATTTAGCCAAAAACTTTGATAAGCAGACACTTTTTAAAGATTTGCTTCCCCAATTTGTACCCAAACCTCTTTTCATAAACCAAGGGTCAAAACCAGAAATTTTTCTAATGGGGCAAGAATTCGTCGATGGAATTCCAATTGATCAATTAAGCCTCAAGTCCCCAAAGAAATCTCAAGATTTATTTTTAACAATTAAAGAAAAATTAGATGATCAGATTGCAAAATCGACTTTTGGCGAGTGGTTAGAGGAGTTGCATCTCCTTAAATCAGAGATTTTTAAGATTTCTGTGCTTGAAGACTTAGATAAAAAGATTCTTGAAAACGAAATGTTCCCAGCCATTGAAAATTATATTTCTAAACAAGATCCATTGAAAAGATGGTCAAACGGAGATCTTGCTCCTCGTAATATTTTGGGAAACTCAGACGGTAATGTGTGGATTATTGACTTTGAATTTGCTCACCAAACACATTTCTTTGAGGAAGATATGGTTAGATTTTGGCAATACTCCTCAGAAGAGCTACGATCTTTGAATTTTCTTGAGAACCTAAGAGCCACATTCAGCGACAGCATAATCTCTTATTTTTGGTTAAGACAAGCAATCCTAGACCAGAATACCAAACCCGAATCGACAAAATCTGATTTTCTTAAGGTCAATCTATCAAACAGCTTGATTGCACTAAAGAAAGAAAAAGTGCATTCGCCTACATTGTACGGTTCGTTGGCTACAATAGATCGCTTAGACAAAAACATCATCGATTTACACAAAGAGAAATTTGACCATGACTGTCAAATTACATCTTTGAAAAATCATGTCTCTACATTGGAAAAAGATAAAGTACACAGGGAAAATCACATCTCAACTCTGGAAAAGGATAAGGTACACAGAGAAAATCACATCTCAACTCTGGAAAAGGATAAAGTACACAGAGAAAATCTTGTTGGTTCTCTTAAAAGTCATGTTTCCTCCTTAGAGAATATAGTCGAAAAAAATGAGCATGACTTAAGTTTTTACCTAAGAGAAGTTGAGTTACATAAAGACAAAATTCGGAGAATGCAGAGTAGCTTTTCATGGGTCATAACGTCTTGGATGAGATTTCTGAGAAGAAAATTTGTGGATCCTTTTACCAAATCTAATAAGGGCTCACTTTCTTCATCGAATATTACAATCATTAGAACCTACTCTGAATGGGTAAGGAAATACAATACAACCAAGGCCTCAGAATTTGAAAATTGGAAGGAAAAATTGGACAGACTTAAAACAACTCCCAAAATCTCTATACTAATGCCAGTTTGCGATCCCGAAGAAGAGTTTCTTCATAAAGCAATTCAATCGGTCATTAAACAAATCTATTCAAATTGGGAATTGTGCATTGCTGATGATTCTTCGGTAAATCCGAACATAAAAAATATTTTGAAATCCTATGCCGAAAAGGATTCTAGAATTAAACTTATTTTCATAGAAGAACGAGGTCACATTTCAAAAACTAGTAATGCAGCCTTAGATATCGCACAAGGAACTTTTGCCATCTTTCTTGACCATGACGATGAACTTAGAGAGCACTCCTTACTCCGAATCGTAGAAGAAATTAACAAATCTCCAAAAGTACGCTTCTTATACAGTGATGAAGACAAGATCGATGAAAAAGGGAATCGGTATGACCATCATTTCAAGACCAAATGGAATCCTGATCTACTACTGTCTCAAAATTATATCTGTCATTTGGCTTGCTGTGAAATTGAGCTTCTAAGAAAAAGCAATGGTTTCAGGGAGGGATTTGAGGGGGCTCAAGACTGGGACCTTTTTCTTAGAATTACTGAACGATTGAAAAAAGAGGAGATTTCCCACATTCCTGAAATTCTGTATCACTGGAGAGCATCATCGAAATCGACGGCAAGTTCGCTTACAACGAAAAGCTATGTTCATGAAGCAGCCTTAAAAACACTAGAGGACACGATTAAAAGAAGGTCTCTCAAAGCTACTCCAAAACTTGTAGACAAGAAAAATGGATATTGGAGAATTGCCTACGCGATTCCATCGGATGAACCATTAGTGTCCATTCTTATTCCGACAAAAGACAGAATTGACTTATTGAAAACATGCATAGATAGCATTTTAAAAATAACAGAATATAAGAATTTTGAAATACTGATCTTGGATAACGACTCTATTGAAGAGAATTCACACAAGTATTTTGAGCAATTATCTGAAATCAAAAATATCAAAGTAATCCGAGTAAAAGGCTTCTTTAATTACTCTTACATCAACAACTATGGAGTTAAACTAGCAAATGGAAATATCTTAGCTTTTATCAACAACGACATTGAAATTACACATCCCGAATGGCTTCATGAAATGGTTTCACATGCCATTAGAAAAAATATAGGATGTGTGGGTGCAAAGTTACTTTATCCAAACAAAACTATCCAACATGCAGGGGTCATTATTGGCATAGGAGGTGTAGCAGGTCATTCATTCAAAAATTACCCTTCAACTCATTCCGGATACAAACATAGGCTAAAACTTGTGCAAAATTATTCAGCAGTTACGGCTGCGTGCCTAGTTGTGAAAAAAGGAATTTTTGAACAAGTTGGAGGATTTGATGAAGTGAATCTCAAAGTCGCCTTTAATGATGTCGACCTTTGCCTGAAAGTATTACAAGCAGGATTTAGAAATTTGTGGACTCCTTACTCCGTTATGATTCATCATGAATCTGCTTCACGAGGATTAGAAAAGACAATAACCCAGAAGAAAAGATTTCAAAAAGAAGTTTTATTCATGCAAAAAAAGTGGAGTGATACTCTTATGAATGATTCATTCTATAATCCTAACCTTTCATTGGACTCTGAAGATTTCTCACTCAGTTTTCCGCCAAGATCATAAAATTTATGGAAGATTTTCTACAAAAAAAACAAATCAAACTAAGAAAAATCGAAAAGATCATTAGTCCTAGGAAAGATTACATCAAAAATAAAAATAATTTTGATTTTCTTCCTAATTCTCTTCGCAAAGAATACGATCTTAAGACAACTGAAAATATTTCAGCCCATGGTTATGATCGTTTCGCACGCGAACTCATTGAAAAAAACCGTGAAGGACTAATTTTAGACTGTGGATCCGGGAAAAGACCAGAGTACCTAGATAATGTGGTTAATTTTGAAATCGTTCCTTATGAAACTACAGATGTTCTGGGTATTGGAGAGAAGCTTCCGTTTGTTGATAACTGTTTTGATGCCGTTCTTTCTTTAAATGTACTTGAGCATGTCAGAGATCCATTTAAATGTGCTGCAGAAATCTCCAGAGTTTTAAAACCTGAGGGCAAGCTTTATTGCGTGGTGCCATTAATGTGTCCTTACCATGACTTCCCTGACCACTACTACAATATGACGCACTCAGGTCTAAAAAACCTTTTTGAAGATTTTTTAGAAATCGACAACCAAGATGTTATTGCAAGTGGTCTACCTATCTTTTCCTTAACTTGGATTCTAAATAGCTGGGCAAGTGGATTGGATGATGAAACAAAAAAATCATTTTTGAGTATGTCCGTGCAAGAATTACTTGCCGACCCTGTTCAATACTTGGAAAAACCCTTTGTGAAAAATCTTGCAAAAGAAAAAAACTTTGAACTAGCAGCAACAACAGCTCTTTGGGCAACCAAACCTAGCCCCAATATTAATGATCAAGATGTTCCTATTTTTCTAAGGAAGAGGACCGACATTTATAAATTACTTGATGGAAGAGGTATAGAAATTGGCCCCTTCGAACATCCGGCTACATTACCTGATCAATGCACGGTCGAGTATTGTGATGTTATTTCAACTGAAGAAGCAAAAGATTTATTTCCAGAAGTTGATCACCAAAATCTAGTTGAAATCGACCATATAATTGACCTCGACCAAAATGGCCTCTCCAAATTCGAAAATGAAAAATTTGATTTTGTGATCATTAATCATGTGATTGAACACTTATTCAATCCGGTACTTGCTGTACTTGAATGCATAAGAGTACTTCGACCAAGAGGACATTTGGTAATAGCTGTTCCAGACAAAAAATATACTTTCGATCAGGAAAGACCCCTAACAACTTTCCAATCTATTCAAGATAGAATAAAAAGAGAACCAGCCCACCCTATCCCAGAGGACTATCAGGAGATTATCACTTATATTCATAAGAAATTAATTAACGCTTCAGCAGAAGCTCAAAAGTCTGCACTGGAAGGATTTTTAAAAAGACGCGAACATCTTAACATCTGGGACTCAAAAACTTTTAACGAATTTATGATTCAAGTCTTAGGTCTCCAGAATGACTCCTTAAAAATGAAGAAGAAATTTACTGCAGACGAAAATCAATTTGAATATATTGCCATATGGGAAAAAGGATAGATAAGCAAGAGATAGACTTGCTAATTGTGGGTGCTGGTCCAGTTGGCTGCACAATTGCAGAACGTGCGGCTCAAGTTAAAGGTTGGAAAAGCTTAATAATCGACAAAAGAGAACATATTGCTGGTAATTGCCACGATTGTATAAATTCTCATGACCAACTCGTTCATAAATACGGACCGCACTATTTCAGAACCAGTTACGAAGATGTTTTTAGTTATTTATCAAAGTTCACCAGTTGGATTCCCGGTAATTATATAGTTAAAACATCAGTAAGAAATAAACTTTACCCCATTCCCATTAATTTATCAACGCTCGAGAAATACTTCAACCAAGAGCTTGATGAGGATACAGCCCTTAAGTTGCTTCATTCATTACGAGTACATAAAGAAAATCCAAAAAATTCCGAAGAATTTATATTGTCCAGACTTGGAAAGGAATTGTATGAGGACTTTTATCTAGGCTACACCCTTAAACAATGGGACATCCACCCCAAGGACTTGGACCCTAGTGTATGCGGAAGAGTACCTATTCGTCTAAACCGTGATGAGTCTTATGTTAATGCAACTCACCAGGTCATGCCAAAGGATGGTTTTACTAAAATGTTTTCAAGAATGATTGAAAGCAAAAATATTTTTTTTAAAGGAAATACTAACTTTGAGGATTTGAAAAAAACTATCATTCCAAAAATTGCTACTGTATACACTGGACCAGTTGATGAGTATTTCAACTATTGCCTTGGAAGATTGCCATGGCGATCCCTTCAATTCGAATGGAAAACATACAAAGAGAAATTAGTACAACCCTGCGTACAAATAAATTATCCCAACGACCACAAATATACTCGAAGCGTAGAAATCAAACATGTAACAAAACAGAATATAAATACCTCTACTGTTTCCTATGAATACCCTCAATCCGTTGGTGATCCTTACTATCCAGTACCACAGCCAGCTTCTTCAGAATTATACCTTAAATATAAGCAACTTGCTGAAGAAACCTCTCATAAAGACAAGGTTTATTTTGTTGGTAGATTGGCGGAATATACCTACATCAATACCGATGAAGCTATAAAGAAAGGACTTGATGCCTTTCAAAAAATAGCCAATTCAAATGGAATCGATTGATTTAATCGTCATGGCACCAACCTTTAACGAAGGAGAGGTTGCGAAAAAGGTGATTGAGGAATGGCATGCTGCACTCAATGCCTTAAGTATAGCAAGTTACAGATTCTTATTGGTAGATGACGGTTCGACTGATAATACAAGTGAAATCTCCAGAACTGCAGAAATACCTAATGAGAATCTAATAATTTTGCGGAAAAAAAATTCTGGTCACGGAAAATCTTGTATTTGGGGTTATCTAAAAGCTCTGGAATTGAATCCAAAATGGGTTCTTCAAATTGACTCTGATGGTCAGTGTGACCCAAAATTTTTTTCTATATTCTGGAATCAAAAATCAAATAATCCGATAATATATGGCTATCGTAAAACGAGAAAAGATGGTCTTTTTCGCCTGATTACAAGTAGGATAATTTCTCTTTTTGTATTTCTTTGTACTATGAGGTTTTCAAGAGATCCGAATGTTCCATATAGATTATTTCAATGCAATGTTCTAAGTCAATTAATGGAAAAAGATTATGATGTAGAACTTAGTAATATGCTTCTTACTTATGAGGCAGAAAAAAGGTTTAAAATACTGTGGGTCAAGATCAGTTTCAGAGATAGGTTTGCAGGAAGGAGTACCCACAAAATCTTTAAATCGATTACTATGATTTTTCAATTAGTTAGAAAATTAGGGTGAATTTCATTAAGAATAAAATCAAATATATTTTACTCCTACCCGTACTTTTCCTTGGAGTTCTAATTTATAATAATTCTCATAATGTGCTTTTAGCTGACGAATGGGATACGCCAGGACATATCCTATTGAAGTCAGTGGATACAAATCTTACGTTTCAAGATTTTATTTCTCAACACAATGAAAGTCGTAAGATTTTCCCCAAAGTTCTTTACTACAGTTTAAGTAAAATATCTGGACTCGATATTACTCATGTAATCTTTATCCGTTTTGGATTAAGCGTATTGTGTTTTTTCTTGTTATTAAAATTATTTCAAAAACAAAACTATCAAATCTTTTACTCATTTATTATATCCATTTTACTATTTTCTCCGACTCAAGCATTATCTCATTTAACAAGCATTCAGGTAATTACACTCATTCCTCCTTTGCTTATAATTTTATTTTATTATTTTCATAAAAAGCTTAATAATCTCGGTCTTTTTTTGTTATATATCTCTAATTGCCTAATCGCTACTTTCAGCTTTGCTAACGGGATGTTGATTTGGATTATTCTTTTTCCAGTATTCTGTTCTGAATTAAAAAACAAAGTATCTTACATAAGAACATTTTCTTTACTAGCGGTTTTATGCTTCTTCGCCACGCTTTACATTTATTTTATAGACTATAGTGGACCAGAAATTCACCCAAGCATTTTGGAGGGTTTAAACCGTCCATTAAAATCACTAAGATATCTTTTCTTATGGTTAGGTAGTCCTTTTGCTATTGCATATGCAGATTCAGGATTTATCGGTAGTGTCATCGGGTGCACTAGCCTCTCTGTTTTTTTAATATTTTTCATTACTCACTTTATCAGTAAAACAGATTTAAAGAATAAGATTTCTTCTTTTTACAAATCACCATGGATCGCCTTGCTAGTCTACTCATTTGTATCCGGTATATCTGCATCCTTGGGGAGAAGCGGCTTGGGTGTCCTACAAGCCCTGTCTCCACAATATCCAAGTATGGCAATCTGGTTTTACATAGGTTGTATAGGATTTATAAGTTCAATTTCTGATAAAAGCCTTATCCCAATCAAACAATTTTCATTCTATTCATTAATTACTATAACATTATTATCATACCCCGCAGGAATGAAACAGATGCAATTTTTGGGGGAAAGGTGCGAAGAAGGTTTGCTCACTGTCAGGTTAAAAACCTTTATCCCCAATAACCCACTATTTAGTTGGAAACCTAATTATGGACTATATCCAGCTGATAGTCATCCCGTTTGGGAAAGACTTGAAGATCTTGCTAATTCAGAAGTCCTCGATTTAGAACTTTTAAGTGTTCATGAATTAATGCAAAACTTAAATAATCCACGCCTTAATTTTGGCGGAACCATGACAACACATAGAAGCCCAATCGGAGTTGAATTTAGGGGATGGGCAATGATTCCAGGAAAAGACAAGCCAGCAGATTTTATCGTTATATGCAAAAGGCAAGAAAGCGACTTAATACCGTTTACAGGACTTTTACTAAATGAAAAAAGGAAAGATGTTTCCCAAGCTCATAACAATTTTAACCACAATGATCTTTGGGGGTTTCGAAAAAAGATTTATTACAATGATTCAGATTCTCACGCGTACGAAGCATTTGCGGTAGACCAAGATAGCTTTAATTTCTATCCAATTGCTGAGCAAAAATAAAAAATGCTGCGAAAAAATATTTTGGGATCAACAAAAGGTTTACCCAACCTCCACTTTTAATATCGTCTAACTTTGGAAGTTCGAAAGACCAACTACTAGAAAAGACATCTACTCGGGATTGTGGATTAGGATAAGAGTCCTCATATCTATGATCGATTTTCATGTTTTTGAAATTGGTATCCAATTAGGTTCAAAATATAGCACCTTGTTCGTGGATTCCATTTGGCGCCATGGTTTAGCCTCACCGAAGTAATAATGAGTAACCTGAGAATGTCTTGTTAAAGATGAATCAGTACGTGGCATTCCTCCATGAAGAAGATTTGCATGCCAAATTAAAGCCTGACCTTTTTTAATAATGGCTTCCTTCCTCTGTAAATTGTTTACCCTGATCTGATTCTCCCAATAATCAATAATTTTAGAGTAATTATCAAATGTTGGATGAAATCCCATAACTTTTTCGGAAAGTTCAGGTAAATGATGACTTTTAGGATAATAAAACAAAGGACCTGATTCGGCTTTAATGTCTTCTAATGCAATCCATACTCCACACATTCTACCGAAAGGCTCTGAATTAAAGTGAAGTGCGTCTGAATGAACAGACTGCTGGGTGCCCACTGGAAAATTAAGGGTTTGAAAGGGTCTCGGCTTATCATCAAAGAGGAATTCTAGAATATTTAGAATGTTTGAATTGATGGCTAGTTCTCTCACTTCAGGGATAACAGACCAAAGGTCCTGTAAACGTTTTTTTCCAGTTTTTAATTTCCAATCTTGTATTTCAAAATTCAGGATGCCTTCTGGTGCATTTTTAGATAACCAAACTGGTTCTAGTTGGTCTAACAAAGAAGACAGTTTTTGTTCACTTAAAAGTGAATCTACAATCAGATAACCAAAATTCCAAAAAAAGTCTTTATGACCTTTATCCAAAGGTTGGTCTTAAAAATTATAAATTACAAGAGACTGTGAAATATATTACTCGAAGTCAAACGCGGCAACAATCGCTTTGGCGGTTTCAGTACCTGACTTGCTCCCAACTAGGGCTGTATAACTTCCTTCTGGTAAGTTCATAATGATAGCCGATTCACTCGCTCCTGCCATTGCATAACTTGAATTTTGAAGTTCGGTCAAGTATGAAGGGCTATAGAGAGTAGCGTCATATCCAGCATCTGGACCATTTTGCCAATTATCCACGGTAGCTACAACCGCACCGGTTGCTTGACTAACAATGTAGAGAACAGGATCCTGTAAATATCCATCAGTTGATGCGTAGGTTCCAGTGGCTTGTACTTGAAAAACGACTTTCTTTGTGCCGCCCGTTATCGTGACTCCTGCCACCATCAAAGCTGTTGGGGTTACCGTCGCGTTGGTCGAAATCCCTTTAAGCTTTGCTAAAGTAGAGCCTGTTTCGAAGTCAAAAGCAGCAACAATCGCTTTGGCTGTTTCAGTGCCTGACTTACTTCCAACGAGAGCCGTATAACTTCCTTCTGGAAGGTTCATGATGATGGCCGATTCATTCGCTCCTGCCATTGCATAACTTGAATTTTGAAGTTCGGTGAGGTAAGAATCACTGTAGAGGGTGGCGTCGTATCCTGTATCAGGTCCGTTTTGCCAATTGTCCACGGTAGCAACAACCGCACCGGTTGCTTGACTAACAATGTAGAGAACAGGATCCTGTAAATATCCATCAGTTGATGCGTAGGTTCCAGTGGCTTGTACTTGAAAAACCACTTTCTTTGTGCCACCCGTTATCGTGACTCCTGCCACCATCAAGGCTGTCGGGGTCACTGTCGCGTTGGTCGAAATCCCTTTAAGCCTAATATCAACTGTTGTTTCATTCGTATCGGGAGCCGTGCTTGGAACCGTCGAAGTATCAGGGGTAGTAGTTGGAGCTCCGGTTGGAGTGGTGGTGGGTGCAGCAGCGTCTAGTGACTTCCAGTAGGTAGTATCCGTTAATGCTGTACCAGGGGTTGAAACATCTTGTTGAGCAATGTAAGTAACACCACTTGCATCCAGAACAAGAGCACCTGAAGTGTAGGTGGCAGTAGAATCCCAGGAGGATGGAACTTGAGCGTTTACAATGTTAAAAATTAGTAAAAAGGGTAGAAGGAACTTAATTTTCATAGTTATTAGAAAAGTAGAAATTGTAATAGGATTAGCAAGTAAATAAAATTTGAATAAGTAACAACTAGTTTGAATCAGGGGATAGCCATGTCAGGTCTCCGTAATCGTAAAACTTTCTTTCACCATCAACGACTTGAAAATACAACCAACTAGATTCAGATGAAGAATAAATAAAGGATTTAGATTGCGACTCGTCATAGTAAGTGGATCCGGTCCAAAACCAACCGATATTTGCATCATAAAACCAAAAATTATCATTGGAATCTTTTTTCACGTAAAGCCATCCAAGAGTACTGTGGTATATCCAATCGTTGGATACGTCATAGAAATAACCGAACCAATTTGATGAGTACCAGTCTCCTGAAGCAGATGCATCTACTTTGGCAAGACCTTCCGCAATATCTGAAATATCTGGGGTTGATACTGTCGCAAAAGTAGTGAAGTGATCCGTGGTCATGGTTAGAGTCGAACTGTTCAAATCCCATGTACTGGTTTTTGCTTTATCCCATGCATCCTTAGTCGTGGAATAATACATACCTTCCATATTTTCGACATCTAAACCATTGGCTCGTGAAGCGTTAACATCAACTTTTACCTTTAGGATGACATCTTTCTTGAAATTACCTTCAACTGTCTTACCCGTACTGTCAAACAGATCGACCGAATATCCATAATTGGAAGGTTTTTCGGTAGAGCTTTTTGATAAGCCCTTGGCTGTTGGAGTCACAACAAGACGAACAGAGGTTACATCGGAAGCAACATTGGCTGCACCTCCAGGAATTGTAAGTTCAGTACCATCTGGAAGCTTGGTCACGAAATCAACTGTAGGATCAAAGGTAATGCTTGATCCATCTGGTAACTCAAAATCTGGTGTTTCTAAAACAAGCGCTAGATCAGACATTGAATCCTCAGTGCTCAAATCAGCATCAATTTCTACTTTCGTAAAAAAGAAAGTTTCAGTATCGTTCTCGTCAAAAGTGCTATACTCTGCTCCAACATGCCAAACAGTACCTTTGGAAACAGATAAGGAAAAACTGCCATCACTACCACTGATTCCTGCAACCTCACGACCGTCATCAGACCATGCATAAACATCAGAATCTGAAACCGCATTACCAGAAGAATCTTTTACCAAGCCATTAAGAAAGTTGGTGCTAGTTGGTTTAATGATGGTGAGGTTGAGATCTGAAACATTACTGCTCGATAAATCAACTTCAACAATAGTTGAATCTAAATAACCTTGATCCCGTAAACCTTTAGATAGGATGGCACCAACTTCA
>Ga0206130_10005235_pt1 | contig 15462 bp, 26 predicted proteins | sample Helgoland_Spring_9_FD_148637 | JGI IMG/M metagenome (GOLD analysis project Ga0206130, IMG submission 148637) | Pelagic subsurface seawater microbial communities from Kabeltonne, Helgoland, North Sea - Helgoland_Spring_Bloom_20160512_1 | ecosystem: Environmental > Aquatic > Marine > Epipelagic ... | reverse complement strand
TGAGCAGAATGTACAGACATTACTGAACTGTCAGAGATCGACTGCTGGTCACTGAGATTCCTAAACATCGTAAGCTCAGTGTAGATGCTTTCGATCATAGGGAAGGTGTCAGCTTTTACAACATCAAGAGACATTGCCATTGCCTCAGAGAAGGAAAAACTATCTCCTAAGGCAAGACCTACATCCATTTCGGTCAACTCTAAAAACGGTACTGCATCATTAAACGTGTAAATTGTTCTTTCTGCATTGACTGTAATGTCATGCATGAAAAGATTTTGCCAGCTTGCCAAAGCCTCAAGCTTCGTGTAACCAATATCAGTAGAAATACTTCTGTATGAAGCATCCATATGCAGGTTTTTTTCGGTTACCACAGCCGTTGCTGTAGGAATTCTTGCAGTCAGACTTAGCTTACGAAAAGAAGCCGTTAGCGCAAGTGACCTGTAATTGATACTGGCTCGGATCGCCATATCGTCTTACCCGAACTGTGATCGGACTTTGAACTTTATAAGGTCAACTACCGTTTGGGTTCGGCTCTGAGAATCGGAAAACTCTATTTCGCCTTCTAATACTCCGCTAGAGGCTAAAGTGTCACTGTTGAAAACAAAGGTAACCTTTCCTTCAGTAGCGTTGGTTACAGTTCCAACCAAAGTATCCGTTAAGGTAGTCGATCCAACTTTTCTGACTCTCATTCTAACTGTGCCGCTAGTTAAGTTTAGGGGAGCAAATGTAGTTGCATCATCAGGGTCAAGAATAGATCCACTTGCCGCAGTGTTAGAGTCTTTAAGTGTTATCTCAATTTCCGGTAATTGGTCGCTGGAAACAAGATCAATCGTAGTCAAATAAGCCATTAGATAAATGCCCTCGGTTTAGCAGTAAGAGATCCACCAGAAAAACCGTACTTAACTTGACGAATAGCCCGACCCACTTCACGCTCAAAAAGTTGCTTATTAGAACCTGCGGCTGAAGGGTTTGACCATGGTTGACCTGACATCATCTGAAGGCGGTATAAAGCCCCATGAGAAATTAGCTCTCTATTCTCTTTACCAATCGTGTCGGGAATACTGGTGCTGGATGAGGTGGGTTTAACGGAGTAAAGCACTCTAAATGAGTCTGCATCAGCAGGGATTGGCGCAACATAAAAGTCGGCATTATCTCTCTGCGCGTAATACTTAGGAGTTCCAGTGGTATTCTCATCGCCTAGCTTTAATAAAAGCTGATTGTAGCTAATAGGCTCTAAGGCAACCTTGTCATTGAAAACATCTAAAATGTGGTTTAACTCTGTTCCGGTAGGCAGTGATACTGCATACTCATTGAGTCCGCTAATAATCGTAAGAAACTCTGGTTCCGGTGTATAAATATCCGTTCGCCGACAAAACTCAATAGCTGAATCTCTCACCGCTCGCTCTAAAACAAAATCGGGGCAACCTTGCACCTCTGGGCGCACATATGGAGAAAAATCAGAATATTTCACTAGCCTCTACCTGCACTGTCTGGGAATGGAGTTACTGCGCTATCAGCCTGAGTTTTTACGCCTAAAGCATTAGCAAAACTTTGATAATGCATCATCGCTCGCTGGGCATTGCCAGCAAACTCAGAATCTTTTTGATAAGACCTGTAAAGGACATAGTCTAATAAGCAGTTCGCGTAAACATCGTCTATCGATATAACGGTTGTATCTGTTGAAAAATCACTGATTGCTATGTCTGACGTTGCTGAACTATAAACAACCTCTAATGAGTGAGTTCCCGAAACAGCTTTTGGGTACACATAGAAGTTTTTTGGGTCAGCCGCATCATAAACATAGTGTTCAATTTTATTGGTTCCGGCAGTAGTCTCATGCCAGTTAGGCAAAGTTTCATCTAGTATTCTTCGAGCTACCTGAGTAACTGCCCTCCCGCTCACATTTCTAATTACCTCTATAAGACGTAAAGCTGTGGCGGGAAGTGTTTGTTTGCTACCTGACGCTAAAGCTAAAGTCGCATTGACCATTTTGGCGTCTGGTCGATGAAGCACAACTTCTCGCTGGGCATCATTGAAAAATTTTAATAGTTCCGCGTTTGGAAATCGGACGTTAGTGCTGTCCTGCAAGATAATGCTAGCGCGGTCTAGAATATCTACAACCTTAGTTGTTGCCATCAGTGTTCTCCCACTCGATTACTTGCAAGTCAGGGTTACCCTTAAATAAAGGGTTGTAATCAAAAACATTACCAGTAATGACGTTTTTTACCGTTTTGGGGATGAGCTTCTCAATTTCTTTAGGAGGGTTTTTCTTATCTCTCGCTAAGGATTTCATTTGATCTTCAAGCTGGGAAAGCGTCAGCCTTCGGTCTAGCTTTGTGCCAAACTCTTCTTGCGCCTTTTCAAAAATCTCATCTTTTTTGGTTTTAGTTCCTGTCATGCCTGACCTCTATCATTAAAACAGGGGGGTTGCCCCCCCTATCCAGTTGGACTACTAAGTCCACTTACCTACGCAAAGTGCGTCTGGAGTAACGACCTTAGAGCCGTAAACTTTTAGACCACGAACTTGATCGCCAAAAGTGCTTTCCATACGAACAGTTTCAGTGTTAGTGAACTGTGACGCGAAAGAAAGAGCTTTAGGGTGACCAGCTAGAACGTGAGTGTAGCCGCTGTCAGCACCAGAAGCTGGCGTGTAAAGCATGTTTGACTGATATACAGTGAAACGATCTACAATACCAACCTTACCGTTACGAAGAGGTGAGGTAGAATCACCAGTTAAGTACGCCTGACGTAACTCTGACTGCTTGAGCAAGCTAACGAACTCTGGAGAAAGAACGATATATCGACCTTCTTCAGGGATGTTGAGCGTGTCAAGAGTAGTAGACATGTCGAGAATTGAAGTCAGGATATTTGACGCAGTAACAGTAGTCTGAGATCCGATTGTAGTTGCTCCAGTAACAGAAGCAGACAATACGTCAGTCTCAACAGCGATACGCATACCTTCAGAAGCATCGCTAGACGCTTTCTCTAGTAAATCGATATCAGCTTGAGCCGCCAATACATCGTCAACCTTAAAGCTGTAGTACTTAGCTTTATCAATTAACATTTCTACTTTGGCAGTAGTCAACTCTTGAGTTGTGATCGTGCCAGCATAGTCGTTGATAGTTACAGCAGGAACTGTACGGATTGTTACCTTTTCACCCTGACCAGAGATTTCACCCTCATAATCAGTGTTAGAGATCGCAGGAAGTACAGACTTTTTATAAAATTTAGCTTGCAAAAGCTTGCTAAACACCTCTGGGATGAAATTCACCTCAGAAGTAGCGCCTGTTGAAAATTGTGAAAAAGACATTTACTTATACCTTTAATTGTCTCTCCAGCAATTCCGTGTTTGAGAAGAAGTTATCGGCGGATCTTGCCACCTTCCATCGCCTTGAGAATTTCTTGCTGATGCTCTTCAAATACATGGTTAGGCATCCGCATGATCTCATCGACGGTGTAGTTTTTAGCTCCACCTTTTGTTGTAGGTTTTCGAGATTTTGGCATCTTCGGTTCTGCAACCGATTTTGCTTTCTCTAGAACCCGCTCTCGCGGTGTGGGCGGCTTATAACCCATGTCGTCCTTAAACTTGAAAAGAACAGTATTAACATCGTTAGACGAGCCAGTCTGAATCCAGTCTTTAGTCTGAGTATCTTGATCTTCCAGCCAGTTCAACCAGTCGGCGGACTCCACAATGGAATCTACATCAGGATGTTCTGCATGTATTCGACCAAAATGAGCCTCAGCGGCTTTATCATTCCGTTCATCTATCTTGTTCTGCTCTTGCTTATCAAGGGCTTCTTTTTGGGCTTTAACCTCGTCCTGTGTTCGCTTCAGTTCGTCTAACAGTGGACTTGCAAGGTCAGGATAATCTTCCCTTAACTGTGCAAGCTTTCCATCATCTCGCTGTTGCTCAACAACTTGAACTTTAAGCTCCGCAAGGCTTTTGAGCAGGTCGGCATTTTGCCGCTTCAAGTCAGCCGCTTCTTGCGTGGCTTTCGTCATTCTCGACTGTGCGCCTTTCATTGCTTTTTCGGCTTTTTTCAAAGCCAACGACATATCTTCAGATTCACCGCTTTCTTGATCTTCAGATACTGTCTCCTCTTCTGCTACGGTCTCAGCCTTGTCCTCTAGGTCGGGGGCTTCCTGTTGCAACTCTTCCGGCTCTTCTGGAGTCTCCGCTTGAGATTGATCGGTCTCTGGGGTTCCTTCTTTAGCTTTCGTCATTTGCTTCATCAACTCATTAGCTTCTGCTTCTAGACGATCTGGGTCGTTTCTTGACATAATTTTTTTCCTTCGAGTCCCTGATGTAAATTAGGGATATTCGCTAGTCTATTGCGGTTGTCCTTTTCAGGTTCCGCGAGTGGTCTAAATGCGCTTTCGCGCTCGTTTCAAGTTCAAGCAAAAAACGTAACTCGGAGAGTCTGCCTTGCTCAAACTTAAAATTCTTTTCGTCAGCTTTCTCTAGCCTTTCTAGAGCATCCGCAAATCTGGCTTCAAAAAGCTCCCTGAGGTGGAGCCATTCTTGGCTCGTTGAGAGCCTCATTACCGCTTGCGATTGCGCCTTGTTGCATTTGAGCTTGGAGTGCCGCTTGTTGTTGCTGTTCAAGAGCTAATTGCTCCTCTGACTTAACAATTTCATCAGGATCAATATCCATTGACTGAGCAATATCGCGCAGTAGTTGGTTACGATCCACCAATCCAGCATCCATGGGGTTTGATACCAGCGAGAGGAACTGCAATAAACGCTGGCTTTGTACTTCTTTTTGGACAAGAGCAGTACTTCCTCTTGCGACAATCCTCAGATCGCCTTTTGATTTTTGATTTGTGCCAAATTCCATATTCCAGTGGAATAATCCGGTAATCATTGGCTTCATTAAAAAGTCATCTATATTCTTAATCGTAGACTTAAGTGCAACATTTGCCGCACCCATCAACATAGACATGCCTGTAGCTGTCTTGTTTAATCCGCCTGTCTGCTCACCGTGGGTATATGACGGTAAACTGGTTGTTTCATCCGCAAATCTGCGGAAAATCTCAACAATTTGATTTAAACCGTTAGCGTTAGCCACCGGCTGATACCAACGAACCATTGGCATTGAGCCATCACCACCCTCACGAAGGAATACTCTCCAAGGATGTATGTCTGTTGGATCTTCTCCAGCCGCTAACAGGTCAGTATTAATTTCAACCATTGGGGCTGAAGACATGGCTAAATTATCTAGCCAAATTCTTGTGGCGGCATTCATCGTGCCTTGCGAGTCACGCATCATTCTAGGTACGCCTGTACCCCAGAACTGGTGCGGTGTACGCTCGTATGGGAAAATATGGTAAGGGATGTCATAACCCGCAATTGGGTTGAGCATTATTTTAATAACCTTGCCACTGCATATCCATACACAAGCATTAAAGTCAGACGAAAGATCTGCGTCTTCAGGAATTTCTACGCCATGCTCTTTTAGCTCGTAACCATCGACACAACCCCAAAACTCCATAACCTCAAATCTATTAGATTCGGAATGCTCATTGATTCCTGCTATACGTCTTCTCGTTCTTTCATGCTCTTCTTCCACATGATTGCCAGATCGGTTGGTCTTTAAAAGATACTTGACCGTTGAGGAATCAAACTGAGGTAGATCTGCTAGTTCCCTAAACTGTCGGCGTGTTAAAACGTGGCGGCGGAACAACCCATCACAGTCATCTAGTGAGGTGCAATAGGGATCTGGGTACAGATCAAAAATTGAAACGCTTTCTACTTCAGGCATTGGCTGTTCAATGATGGACAGCGCATAGCCTTCTTCGCCTGTTTCTGGATCTGCCATTTTTGAATATGACTGCTTACGATCTATGCGAACTGTCCCTGCTTTACAGGCTCCCGAACCAAAGATACAGGCTTCTAAAATACTTTCTTTAAGTTTTTGCTCTGCGTTGGTCTCAATCAATTGGTCTAAGATATCAGTAGACATCGATTCAGCCGCGTCATCTGCAACTCTTTTTTCAGCCTTCTTTAACTCAACTTCGAGTTCTTGCATCCGAGCCATGACCAAATCTTGATTCATGTTTGGGTCTAGCATTTGCGAAGCTTGCATTACCTCTTGGGTAGCGAGCTCTCGCATTTGCATTGCTTGCATCGGATCTAAATCGGGGATAGGCGTTGATTCAACGGAGAAAAATGCATCACCATGCTGAAACAACAGGTCAACAATACGACTGTATGCCGCCATAACCTTTGTTCGGGTAAGCCCTACAAATACTCTGGATCGAGCGCCAGCTTCTTCTAGTCGTGCTAGAACATCAGCTTCATACTGCCCATTGTATTGACGAAGGTCTTTTAACCACTCGTTTTCAGTTTCTTTACGAGCGTTCTTATATTCTTGAAAGGTTTCTGATAGGCGAGCGCCAAGGCTCTGCAAGCTTAAATCTTGCACACCGTCTGAAACGTCTTCTTTTATAGTAGATTTTTCTTCTATCATTAGTAGCCTGTCACTGGGTCGAGCGTCTTAAATCGCCGTTGTATCGTGCGATGCCTTGGTCTAGGCATAGAAGCAAGTCCGTGCAGGGCAATAGCGTAAGCCATTACCCTGTCATCATAACATCCTGACTGAGAATTGAAAGCCCCTTTATCATCAATAATGTATGTTCTCAACTCATTAACAAGATCAATATCAGCAATGCCGCTCTGCCCTTGACGCAATAATGCCGCTAAATTATCAATAATTAACGGCTTGGTTTTGGAGGTAGTCAAAAAGCCTCCTCGTTTAGTCATTTTGTCTGAATAAGCACCGTCCACTGAATGCTCAATAAACATGTTGGGATACGATAATTCCTGCAATCGACGCAGAGTTGTTAGACCGTGATTGTTTCTTTCAACCACAATGTAAGCGTTGTTGTACCTTTGTCCAATTTGAGAAACAACATTGCCCCAATCCCACGGATCAATATGCCCATGCCAAGACGCAACTTGGCGTCCCTGCGAATCTAACACTTGAGCGCAGGAGTAATCGCCATAGGACAACCCTTCCGCGACATCGACCCCTATTGTGTAGCTGTCTTCACTTAAAGGCGGATACCACTCCCTGTAATTACCGTGGGTTCTCGCAGAAATATTTCCGCCGAGCATATCCCCAATAAAATCAGGGCTATAACAATCATTCTCACAAGTCGTTAAATGAATATCTTCGACAAAACATCGACCTGAAGTTAAAAAGCTTTCTAATGGGTTTGCAGGGTACTCCTGCATAAATAAATCAGTACCGCCCAACTCATCCAGCTTGGCTCGTCTAAAGCACAGTTGCGAGTCATCTAGGTTGTAGCGTTGCGCTAATTTATATTCTTCGGGGGTAGCCTCAAAATACGGTGACGGTTTCCGGCGATATTCGGGCATCCAAAACCACGGAATAAAACACGTTATCCATTCAGTTTCACCACGCAAGCTTTTCATTACCTGATCATAGAACCAACCGCCAGCACCATTAGCCGTGCTTTCAAGAATCACTTCAGAATTTTTACCGCCAACCGTCTGTAATAGACCTGCAACTATGTCTGATCCTTGGGGGTAGAACGCCACTTCAGAGCCGTGGACAAATCGATTTGTTTGTCCTCGTCCGGTTTGGGTTGATCTTGCTGTTCCGACTCGGTAGCGCGAGTTGATGTCATCAAATACCAAAGTTGACGCCGACTGACTAGAGAGCGGCGGCTTAAATGCCGGATGCGGGACATTGTCATAGAAGTACTTCACCATGTTGAAAATTGCATTGGTGGACTCTGCAAGGTGAGACAAAACGAATGCGTTAGCATTGCGGTTCTGAGTTACTTTCCAGAAGTTTCGTCCCTGTACATAGGTAGAAATACCTGTTTGACGCGCTTTTAGGCACAAAACGCGGATATTACCCTGCTTTTTTAGCTGTTCTTCTAGCCGTTTGTGGACATATAACTGTGCCGCATTGAGCGAAAAAGGCAGTGATTCACCCTCTTTTGTCACAATTTTAAGAATATTTTTGGCATATAAAGGGAAATTACCCTTAAATTTCGCCGCGACTTGCTCAATTTCCACTGTTATTCACCACCGCCCGACACCACCAAGTGAAGTGAGCATCATCCATTGTAGACATCATCATGTTTGCCCTTGCACATACCAGCCTGACATTGCCCTTTACGTAACCTATTGAGTTATCGAGCCGATCTGGACTAACCGCTAAGTCAGATTCATCTAAGGTCGTGTGCATAGGAATTCCAGAAATCGCGCAAATCCCATTCTGCTCAACGTATAACTCCTCCAAATCATCTAAATCGATAGGTTCGCCACCATATTTTTTGTGGCGGGTCAGAAGATTAGTCAAGCGGTTTTGTAAAAACCCTCTTAACGAACTGTTAGCACGGTTCTTCATTTCAATAACACGACACTTGTTGCAACGCAAACTGCCCTTACTGTACTCAGCAACAGGCTTTAAAGTGCCGCAAGTGGAGCATTTCTTATCTCCAGTTGCCATTGTGTTCCCTTTGTCAGTGCCTCAAATTTCCCTACTGCATTCTTACTGCGACCCACCGCAATACAATTCTTCATCAACATGGTTCCCAAACCAATACAGCCATGGACATCTGTCGGATAATTCGCGGCATGTATTAAAATATAGGAGCGATTAGGGACGTTTTGTATGTGCCAAGTCTCACCAAACTTAGGTGACTTCCGCCAACCTACCTGATACGTTCCCTCAGGCACACAGGAGACGTTTGGCTTGTTATCCAACCATGGTCTTTCGATAGAATAAAACGTCTCTCCGTCCAATTTAAGGACTCCTAGAGTGCCTTCTGGGTGGTAGCAAAAACGCTCAAGAATTATCGTCTTCAACTTTCTTGTCCTCCGGCTCTTTCTCAACATCCCACTTAATAGCATCAAAACCCTTTGACCAATTGTCTTCATCTCTAGGTCTGCGAAGATCGCCCTTGCCATACAGCGTCTCTCTATGGTCGCTCATTTTGTTTTTTCCCGATTTGTATTTTTTTCAACTGGTACTCTCATAAAGACCGCCCCCCCTAATCAACGAGGTGCAATGTAAAGTCTTTCTCGGAAGTGTTTTTTTCCGTCTTCATCATGCTCTCACCAATCAACCAATAGATCGCCTCATCTAGCTGGTCAGTAAGATAAAATAATTCGTCTTCAAATCTGAGTGTCGTGACGTTCGGAGCAACGTAGTTGTCAAATTGCTCCTCATCCATATCAAGGTAATGCAGAGCCGTTTCATATCTCATCAATAATGTTTTCATTTTCTAGGTACTCTCATATTCACCGTACCCCCAAAAAAGGGGTTGCCAAAAATGCCTCAGATTTCCTTGTAGTCCTCACATGGAACCTCGCTCGCGAACGGCGCTACCTCCAGACCTCTACCCCCCCTACCTTCTATTACCTGCGCGTGTGGAGTGGACTGGATAACACAACCTTACTAGGGTTGAGGTTACCTAGTGTAAGTCCTTGATTTCCTTAGAGGTTTCAACTAAGAGTTCGTCCAAGTCAGCCTCATCGAGGTCTAAATCAGCCAAAAAAGAGCCGTGATAGGAGGTAACCTCCTGCTTTTCTGGGGCAAAGCCGCCGACTACCTTAATTAGCAGTTCTAACGCCCTAACTCGCGTTCCTGACTGGTCTGCATCTCGACTCTCTGCCTCCAACTGGGTGACATAGGACGCCAATTTATCTTCTGAATCCTGCATTATCTCGCTCCTTCTAGCTGTAATAGCCGCCTTAACACTAATATTCTCTAACAATCTGAACGCCTGAACATTCGGGTGGCAATAACCTGCACTCTCTGCTGACCTTGTGGCATTCCCAGTAGCAACGTACTCAGTGACGAACTTGAGTTGCCTGAGGTTGAGTGCTTTGAGTTCTTTGTCTGTATCTATCATCTTGGTGTTTCTCCCTATGGGAATCGGGCACTGGGGTGTTGGTTTCTTTTTTTCCGCGCTATAAAAATTTAGCACCTACGGTGACTAACGCCGCAAACACGATCCATGCCGCACGTTCTGCAACCATGCCTTTTCCGGCTGACTTGGCTATGTCCTGCTCAACCTCTCTGATATTGCCCTCAAGCAGATTAAGGCGACCTTCATGCCTATCCAAGCGCTTATGACTGCTGACTAATCGCTCGTCGATTCGTGCAAGTTCTGCAAGAGTATTGACCACCTGATCAAGCTTGGACTCGATCTTGTCGAGACGCTTTTCAATCATAGTATTTGAGCCTGTAGAAGTGGATGTATTCATAATAATCTATTGTAACACTGTAAATTTATTTGACAAAGGCAATATCAACGTCTATCTTTAGATACATGGTTGATTCAACCACCGGTTACGAGGTCTCCGAAATGACCTGCCACCCCTCGCTGTGAAGCGCGGGAGACCCCGAAAGCCTTAGGCGAGTAGGCGGCTGTTCAAACCACGACAGTCAAAGCATCAGTTTCACGGACTAGGATTAGCTGATGTGAGTGCGGTGGAAGTAGGCAGTAACGGTACAGGGCGATGCCGAAAACAATTGACCCCCAGAGCAACACTGATTTGTTGCGCCAGATTGATCGGATAAGCGAGCACCCTGCAATGCATATGTAACGCCCCGATAGAAACAAGTCTGGTAAGCCAAGGTAACCGCGTATGAGCGACCATGGTGGAAAATCTCGAAACAACCTATCAGGCGGTTAACCTGACCGCGAAAGCACTCCGGTGTGAGTAGAGCCTGATGAGTTGGTTTGAGTATGTCCTGCATTGGTAGGGCATACCAAAACCAATTAGCCCTGAGGAGGGACGTATTATGAACACAATCGACAAAACACTGCGCGACAAAGGAAACATTACTTGCAACAAAATGTTTGAGGAATTTGAGAAGATTAATCGTGAGTATTGGTCAGCCCTAAACGACCTGCAAAACGCAGACTACCTTGTTGCCAATATGGCAATGGATGACATACGCAGAGTGTCTCTACTGGGGCTAGCACTTGTCGCATGCAACGATGCACATAGCGCAATGAACAGAGTACGTTGCAACTAAACGAAGTAAATTCATCGGAGCCATTCAATGAGTGGCTCTTATTGTATTTATTTAAATCAGCCTGAGGAGGCAAACCATTATGATCACAATCGAAGTAAGTAGCGACAAAGCTAGCAGAGAGGAAGTATCCGCATATCTGCCTAACAATTACCGATTGACCCAGTGGGTCACTGAAGATGGAGATTACATTGTTCAGGGTATTGATCACGCAGGGTGGACGGCTGAGGGTTATGTGATCCCCAGACTGCAATCTGGGTGGATATTCGCCAAGGTTGTAGATTGGGAGGAAGTAGAACCCAGAGACTGCCCACATTTTGACTGAGTAAATTCATCGGAGCCATTCAATGAGTGGCTCTTATTGTATTTATTTAAATCAGCCTGAGGAGGCACAACATGAAAAAGTACGAAGAGATGTTTCAAGAAGTAACTGACCGCATCATCAGCAATCTTGAGGACGCCAGTGACTGGCGAAAACCTTGGGCTAATATTTTTGATGGTGCAGTTCCCTACAACGCCAGTACCGGCAAAGCTTATGAGGGCATTAACTGGATGAACCTATCTATCCGCTCTGCTAAGTGGAGCAGTAATGGATGGCTCACTCACAAGCAAGCAGAAAAGCTAGGCGGCAAACCACCAAGAAAGACTGACCCAAATGGCGGCTGTGAGTATGTCTGGTTTATGGCTTACAAGCCATACAAGGATAAGCACACTGGCGAGGACAAAGTCGGGTTCGTGAACAACTGCTATCCAGTCTGGAATTTAGACCAGATTATCTGGAGTGAGGGTGCTAAGAAGTTGAAAAATTACACCCCACCAACAGCAGGTACAGGTGCAGTCAATCGACTTGCTGATAGCCTCAACATCAACCTCCAGTATGGTGGTGATAAAGCTTGTTTTATCCCATCAATTGACACCATCAAAATGCCATCACTCGATGCGTTTAATGACGAGGCAAACCACGATGCAACCCTGCTCCATGAAATGGTTCACTGGACTGGTCACTCTGACCGGCTCAAGCGCCAGATCAATAACAGCTTTGCATCCGAAGGCTATGCCTTTGAAGAGTTGGTGGCTGAACTTGGTGCGGCAATGGGTGGTGCGTTGTTAGGCATACCTTACGAGGGACTGCAACACGAGTCTTATATCAAGTCTTGGCTCAAGTCACTCAAGGATGATCCTAGACATATCGTTAAAGCGGCTAAACAAGCTTCTAAGGCGATTCAGTATCTGGATGAGAATGGTAGTACTGCCCTATTGGAAGATGCGGCATAGGGGTGTGGGGATATTTTTCCCCCGCCCAATTTTTTAGTAGTTACCACAAAGCCACCTGCGGGTGGTTTTTTAGTACCAACTAAACCATTTGTCTGAGGAGGCAATAACATGAAAGAAGATTTAAGCACATATTATGGTCTTTCAAAAGAAACAATCATGCACATCATTTATAGCTATATGCATTACACCAATTTTATCGAGTTAATCGACACTGGCTCCCCCGACCCAAAAACTGGAAAAATTTACACTCTTTTTGGAGAAAGTGAGATCGATTCAGGCGATGGCACTATTTACCAAGCGTATGAATTATTCGACTCATGGTGGGATGAATATATTGATGATGAAAGAGACGACCAGAAATTTCTAGCTGAATGAGTACCGGATGGTAACCGGTCGAAACGCCCTTTCGGGCGTCCTAGATAACTAACTAATCCCTGAGGAGGGACTTATGTATTACTTAGCTAACTATGAGGAGCGCCATGCTCCCCCAACTTACAAGCACCTAAAAAGATTGTCCGACTTTAGAAATACCAGTTGGAGAATCGAGGGCAGTAAGCACGTTGTGTACAAATGCCACAGAGATGTACGCCTTAACAAAGTTCACGCTTTTTACACCGTTAGGGATGGGTGTCTAGTTCGCGACAAGTACCGCACGGCAATGCATCAGATTCGGGAGATGTTCAAGTGAAAACTAATGTCTCGATTAGGCTTTATTCGTGGGTGGCATTCGGCAGGGAAATAAGGTGGCGAACTGGCATACAACCTGAGGAGGATTCCGGTCACGGATGACCAAAATACCAGTCCGCCGAAAGTATTATAACCGAGGTAAATTTTATGCTCGAATTTATTTTAGGCTTAATATTCGTTACAGTATTCATCACCGCATTTTCAGGTGCTATGCTTGTAATTATAGATAAGCAAAAAGAATGGGATGCTAGGCACAAGAAGTAAGCACCATCAAGCTATCTTTAGGGGTAGCTTGCTAGTGTTAATTTCGACACTGAATTAAACAATTCTGAGGAGAATTATTATGAAAACGCACATTGAAAGCTTAAATGATTTCTTAAATGACAATGGCTTTAAATCGTCAATTTGGCAAAATCGAAGAGTATATATTAACGGCTTTAATGGTCGAAAATATGACCGCGATATCAAGGCTTACATTGATATTGACGAGCCATTTGAGGAAGTGCCAGAAGTCAGCGAATCTTCACCAATACACCCTCTGCTTACAGGGTGCGCGGTAAAGGTTTTTTCTAATGCCGATCAAGACCGCCAATGGTTGATCAATCGGTCAAAGCAATTCAAAAGGGGTGTTGCACTTCAATTACACGAAGTCGGACTTTTGAAAGATGCTCCGCCGGAGGACTGGAGGAAGATGGCATGAGCAAACATGAAGAGGAGATGAAAACTTTTAATGAAATGAGACACGAAAAAGCGCAGAAACTTCAGAAGGACGAGCGTTTTCGGTATCAGCCGATTTGGCTTAATGGCGATAGCTTGTCGAGATACAGACATCTTATTAAAACTAAACTCGATGAAAAAAAATCCAACTTATGAGTAAGCACCACGAAGCCACCGGCAACGGTGGTTTCCTAGTGTTAACTTTGACACTAAACCAATCCTGAGGAGGATATTATGAAAAAAGCACACTTACACCTCATTAAATGGGGTTTAAAAAGAGGCTACACAATTGAGGTTGATATCGAAGGCGAGCAAGAGTATCGCGGCACTAGTTTCAAGGAAGCCAAAGATGCTAGCGAAGCCGGTGATATGGGATGCATATACCTCATTACTGGTGAAGCCGAAACAGACTACTCTTGGTTTGGCTATGTCCACGAGTGGAATCAAAGTCCTGACGAAATAATCTATGACTACGGTCTTGATGCTGTCTCTGAAGCATGGGCGGCAGATTATGATCAGCACTGTTCGGAGGTGGCGTGATGAATTACGTAAATGTTTATGAAGTTCGTTCATGCTACGGCGGTGGAGAAGAAGGCGGATGGTGGTATAACGCCGGAGAACCAGTGGGATGCAAAGGACGTTTTGCAGATCCACAAACGGCTTATACTTTAGCTAAAGAACTGCGAGAGAAAATACAGCAACCTACAGAGTATCGCATGGGATTTAATTCTCTGGACGGCTGTGACTCTGACGGCAACGGCGATGATAATTACATCACTGTTGGTGGGGCTTGGGGGAAATCTGACATCGTAGTGTCAGTGGAATCTCACCCCCCTAGAGAATTTCCTGAGGAACGACCTCGCTATGAGTAAGCACCACTAAGCTATCTTTCGGGGTAGCTTACTAGTGTTAACTTTGACACTAAACCAATCCTGAGGAGGATTAAATTATGAAATTTAACAATATTAACCAAGCTAGGAAATTCCTAGCAAGACAGTACATCGATCCATCTGATTACTTTGACGAACTTGAGTCATTGAGAGACGGTGGTGAGATAAATATGTTCGGCGCACCAACTTGGATGGCTGAGAATCTTGACCTTAATATATACTGCGCTGATGCAGTATTTTTAGTGTGGACTGAAGATCGGGAGGTAGCGTGAAAAATCCTGAACTGATGGCTTTGATTGAAGAGCATCATCTGACAAGCAAAATGATTAGCGACATGCTTGATGTCCCATTTGAAACTGTAAGAAACTGGCGAAGAAATGAAACATCGTCAGCTACAAAAATGAGCAAGGCAAACCTTAAACTTCTAAAGCTAAGTCTTGCGAAGTAGCCCCTTCGGGGGCTATTTTTTTTGGTCTAAATTTACTTATCAGTCACGATCTTGGCGTTGTGGATTATTATTTTTCGACGGTTATACCGCAGATTGAGGCCAACAGGCGTTGCGTGTGTCCAAACTAATCCCTCTGGGTCGCGGTAGCCATCATCTAAAACTTCCGCTATCCACTCTGCGTAACGCGTATCTTCGGGTGAACCATCACTGACAAAGCAGAACACCCAAGTTTGATCGTCCTGCGGGTCTAAGTTGTCCGACCAATGCGTTACAGGTGCGAAGAGTGCTTCTAGGCCTTGTTTCAAATCACTGGTACGCTTCCACCCTTTTTCCAAACAAGGAGAACCAGAGAAAAGCTCTAGCACCTTACTGCTTAACTCTACCTCCGTCATCATATCTATTAATCTAGTCATTCGCTTGC
>Ga0206130_10005223_pt1 | contig 15482 bp, 9 predicted proteins | sample Helgoland_Spring_9_FD_148637 | JGI IMG/M metagenome (GOLD analysis project Ga0206130, IMG submission 148637) | Pelagic subsurface seawater microbial communities from Kabeltonne, Helgoland, North Sea - Helgoland_Spring_Bloom_20160512_1 | ecosystem: Environmental > Aquatic > Marine > Epipelagic ... | reverse complement strand
CCCTTTTCTTTTCTCATAAAAATATTTAGTGTAAAGATCTGATGCTCTCCTTTGAATGGGGTTGTGATAATTTCCATGGGTTTGATCAAAAAGCTGATTCCATAAAAGCAGGCCGAACAGACTTTTCCACAAGTAATTTTCACCATGAATACCTTGAAAGCCTAATTTTTCGTAATACTTCAGAGCAGAATGCTCTACGCTCTGATCAGTGTTTAACGAAACTTCAATGGAGGGTGCTTCACTTAATTTTTTTGAAGTGCTACGCTGGATACGGATATTTTTTTTATGAAGGAAATCTTTAGCAAATAGGTATTCGCTGGGATTCCAGTGCTGCTTCATAACATCGAGCGCTAGACTTTTGGCCTTTTCAACTTCACCTAGTCGATGGAAAATTCTTATTTGACGTTCCCTGGCTGGATGTTTAGTGGCTAACTGATAATATGTTAAGGCCAATTTATACGATGTCTCACGCTCCAATTGTTTGCCCATCAAGAGGAATAATCGATCACCAATATGGTGGGTTTTTGGACTTATTAAATATTTTTCCCAAGGGATGACCGTTAGGGCATCATGTATGGCTAGTGCCTTAATTTCTGAAAGAGCACCACTTACTAAACTACTTAATTTATACAATTCGAAAGCGGCTAGGGCTTCTTGACGGTTTTCAAACCAAGGGGTAAATTGGGTTTCATCCAATGTTTCGAGCTTAATATGGCCGATATCCCTGATGACAAAGTCAGTCATTGGTTTTTTGTATTGACCAAAATAGAGCATTTTTAAAAATTCCAGTACTTCTTGACGTACTACTTCTATCAAAGGGAATTGAGTCAAAATTGCGGCATAATCTTGGGCTTCTTTTAATTGAAGAATGGCTTCATCTTTGGTTTGTTTACTCCAATCAAGGTGGGTATAGATCGCTTTCAGTTCTACTTTGGTAAAAGTCTTGAAGATTTTTTCATCAGGATCTAATTCTCTAGATATGAATCCCGATAATTCTAATTCCTTGGAGGCTGATTTTAGGGATGAGATTTCATCATACTTCAGTTTATCTAGTCTGAAATAAGGCCCTCTACGATTGCTTAAACGGATGAAAAGACATTGTGCATCTATTCCAAGTTTTTGGAAATCATGGATAAATAATTCTTCAGCAGCGCCCATCAAGTGCACTGAGTATTTTTGGACAAACAATAGAAGTTCTATGAAATATTGATGGTAATATTTTTCTGGAAGAACAATTGATGATTTTTTTGATTTAGACATAGATGTCCGCCTTTCTTTAACTTCAATAAGTCAATTTTTTTCAAAATGGGCACATTTGGTAAGTGCCATACCGACAAACAATTTTAACAATTTATGTTATTTATTTCTATCGTTTTGCTGCACTCATATTTAGATAATACGAAGTTTAGCGAAAGACAGTAATAATGTCTTTTGACCGTGCACATCAAAATCAATATTAGCCTTTTTACTGGTCCCATTGATCTCAACATCAATGACTTTTCCGAATCCAAACTTGGGATGCTCGACTTTCATTCCACTGCCAAGATCAGACACATCACTGGGTTTAAAATCAGCAGAGGGTTTGTGATCGAGTACTTTCTTTGCTTTTCCGGGAGCTGTATTTGAATTTTGCTTGATAAAGTTACGCGTATATTGTGGATTTGAACTGGAAATAGGGATCTCACTTACGAACTTCCTATTGACATGAATGAGATTGGGATCAATTTCTTGTAGAAAACGACTGGGTTCACAATTTTTTAACCTTCCATATCGGTACCGGTTTAACGCATAACTCAAGTGGAGTTTTTTTTCTGCTCGGGTGATGGCGACATAAAAAAGACGGCGCTCTTCCTCAAGGTCAGCTCGGCTGCTTAACATCATTTGAGAAGGAAATAGTTCTTCTTCTATCCCCACGATATAGACATAAGGAAATTCTAAGCCTTTTGCCATATGTATGGTCATTAAGGTTACCGTATCTTCATTATTTTTGTTTCGATCTTCGTCTGTCAGGAGGGCGACATCCTGTAAAAATGCAGCGAGAGATTTATCCTCGCGGTCTTGGTCATCTACAAATTCTTTGATGGCGTTGAGTAATTCCTGAACATTTTCAAATCGACTCAGTCCTTCAACAGTTTTATCATCGTAGAGTTCTTTGAGTAAACCTGAATTTTTAGCAATAATGGAGGCCGACTCATATCCATCTTTATTTTTTATGGCTAATTTAAAGTTCTTAATTAAATCTACAAATTCTTCAATTTGGTTTGCCGCTCGGCCCCCTAGGAGTTCCTGAGAATGGCAGAGGATATCCCAAATATCAGCACCTTGCTCTTCAGCCGCTACAAATAATTTCTCTACTGTTCCGGGCCCTATGCCACGTTTGGGCAAGTTAATGATTCTCCTCAATGCCGTTTCATCATTATGATTGATAATGAAACGGATGTAAGCAATTAAATCTTTTATTTCCCTTCGTTGGTAGAAGGAAACTCCTCCTATCACACGGTATTTAATGTTCATCCTTCTCAAAGCTTCTTCCATAGCTCTGGATTGGCTATTGGTTCGATACAAAATGGCAAAATGGGAATTTAATGCATGATTTTGCATCTTGGTCTCAAAGATGGAGGAAGCAACTAATTTACCTTCTTCATTGTCGGAGGCAGATTTAATGAGCTCAATCAGTTCACCTGATTCGTTTTTGGTCCAGACGTCTTTTTTCAGTTGCGCTGTATTTTTGTCAATTAATGAGTTGGCGGCTTGGACAATATTTTTTGTAGAACGGTAATTTTGTTCGAGCTTAATGAAGTGGAGGTCTGGGTAGTCCCTTTCAAAGTTTAAAATATTTTGAATATCAGCCCCACGAAAGGCATAGATGCTTTGTGCATCGTCACCGACTACACATATATTTTGCCTTACAGCGCCCAACTTTTTAGCGATCATGTATTGTGAAATATTGGTATCTTGAAACTCATCAATCATCACATAATGAAAGCGCTGCTGGTATTTATTGAGTACGGCGATATGTTCCTGGAATAACACGTTCGTGTTGAACAATAAATCGTCAAAATCCATGGCATTGGCCTTGAAACACCGTTGGGCATAAATGCGATAAATACGACCCATTTCAGGCCGACCATTAATCTCATCGTCATCTTTATATATGGGATTTTCATTGTACTCTTTCCAACTTACTAATCTGTTTTTAGCTCCAGAGATTCTATTATAAACGACATTGGCTTTGTATAACTTATCATCAAGATTAAGGCTTTTGACAATGGCTTTGATCAGTGATTTTGAATCTTCTGTGTCGTATATGGTGAAATTGGTTGTATAACCTATATATGTAGCTTCCGTACGCAGTATGCGTGCAAAAACGGCATGAAAGGTTCCCATCCAGATATTACGCGCCTCTAGACCGATCAGTTTTTCAATACGATCTCGCATCTCTTTAGATGCTTTATTGGTAAAAGTCAGCGATAAAATATTGAAAGGATCGACATTGTGCTGATCCATTAAGTAAGCTATTCGAGCGGTAAGCACTCTTGTTTTCCCAGACCCAGCTCCGGCGATAATCATCGTGGGACCTTTCACATTGATTACTCCTTCATGTTGGGCAGGATTGAGGTCTTTTAAGTAGGAATATTCTTCAATTGACATAGTACAAAACTAAGCCATCGAATGTTTTCATTCTTATTGAATGAAATAAAAAATCACGGTTAATCATTCAAAAAGAAGCGCTTGACTTCTCTATGATTATTATCAAAATTTATCCAAAGGTTAATGTGGTAGTTTAGATAAATTACTCAATGAAATCAATAAATTTGCAATATGAATGAGCCAGAGATATATTTTCATGTTGGTCTAGGAAAAGTTGCTTCAACTTATTTACAAAATAAGGTATTCAATAATCTAGAGGGAATTCATTACATCCCAAAAAACAAGTACCGAAGCAGTATAGAGATCATTAAAAAAATGGGTCCACAAAAGTATTTAGTCTCTTGTGAGATGGACAGGCAGTTTAATGATGAAGTAGCACGGTTTACATCACATTTTTCTAATGTTAAAATCATTATTTTATTTAGAGAACATGGGGGTTGGATTGCTTCTCAATATCGTAGATATGTTAAGAATGGTTGGCATCATAGCTTTGGAGAATTTGTTACCCTAGATCCTCATCGGGAGGGGATGTGGGATAAAAAGCATTTGAATTTTTATTCAAAACTTGAAATCATTGAAAAACACACCCAACAAAAACCTTTAGTTTTATTTCATAACGAATTAAAGGAAGATCCTTGGGTTTTTTTCGATAAAATATCGCAATATTCGGGAACAAGTTATACGAAAGAAAATATTTCCTTAAGCAAGGTTCACACTTCTTATTCAGAAAAGCAATTGTTAGTTCTGAGGTTTTTCTGTCGAAATTTTATAGGATACATACCTAGGGGAAGAAGCAATAGATTAGTGAATTGGTTGCTCTTTAGACCGTGGTGGGCATTTTTTCATATGGTCATGTACATGGCCATAATACTTCCTAAGTCTTGGGTTCCCGAAGGACCCCTCATAGCACCTGATTACCTCAAAAAAATCAATGATTTATATCTCGATGATTGGAATAAAATAAATCAGTACGCACAAAATAATAATCCTTAATTACTATCGAGTACAGTTCTATTTTTTATGGCCCAAATAGCTTCAATATCAATAATTAATTGTTTTAAAACTGCAGGCTTGATCGACTGCTTGGGATCATCTCCAATACCTCTTTGTGGATCTAAATGACTCTCAATGATAACGCCATCAGCTCCGTATGCGATCGCAGCTAACGCAGCGGAAGGTACATATTTAGCTCTACCGACGGAGTGACAAGGATCCACGATGACAGGTGCCCATGTTTTTTCTTTCAGCAGTGGTGTGATGGATTCATCAGGATAATTACGATAGCCATCCATCGTTGGATTGGTCCCTCTTGGACACAGCATAATATCTGGATTTCCTGCAGCTGCAATGTATTCTGCTGCTGCAATAAATTCGTTTATAGGTCCCATTCCCATAGACCTTTTTAGTAATACGGCAATTTTCTTATTTTGAGTCATCTGGCCTATGCTTTTCAGCAATGAATAATTTAAAGCATTTCTCGCGCCAACTTGCAAAATATCAACTCCTGCTTCCACAGCAATTCTCAATTGATGTTCATCCATCACTTCAGTATCTACAGGCAGTCCTGTTTGTGATCGAGCTTCCATAAGTATCTTTACAGAAGCATCATCTCCTTGGAAAGAGTAGGGCATGGTTCGAGGTTTCCAAACACCACCACGTATGGCTTTTGCGCCAGCTTCTTTTACTGCATGGGCAGATTCGATAAATAAATTTGGGTTTTTTGGATCGATGGTACAATGACCGGCAATTACAAAAGGACCCTCTCCCACAATATGCTTTCCTAAAACAATTTTGTGATGGGCTAATTCTGAATTAATATCCATTAATTTGAAAGGAGAGTCAACGGCATCAAAACGGTCGATAAAATCAAGGCCTAATATTCTATTTATCATTACTGTTTTTCTTTCTTCACCTAAGACGGCATAAACACTTCTATGATGTCCTACAATTGCTTGAAGTTTACAATCATATTCTTCTACAATTGCGCTGAGGGCTGAAAGTTGTACGGCGGTTAGTTTGGATTCTTTTGGAATAATCATAATCAATGCGATAAAAAAGTGTAAACTTACATTGATCTCATGGTTTAGATTATTGTTTTTCTTTTTTTATTCTTTTTTGGAGATATTTTTTTTTGAATGAAACGAAAAATTTGTGTTAGATCATTTAGTTTTTTGATTAAAATTTGATTTCAAACCAGACTAAATGAAAATTATGAGAGTAAATTTGGAGAATGGAAATAGAAGTAGTCTTAGGATTTAAATCCGATGAAGAGTTTTATACAGTAAATAGCACGCAAAACCGTGTAGAGATTGATATGTATGAGCCAGAAAAAAAACAAGCTCAATCCCCCATGGAATTATTACTGTCCGGTATCATTGCGTGTGCTGCGGTTGATGTTGTTTCAATGATTAAAAAGAGGCGCAAAGTACTTAATGGTTTTTCGGGAAAAGCGAGCGGTCAGCGTAGATTGCAGGTACCAAAATCCTTCACTGAGGTGCACATTCACTATGAAATTGATTCACCTGACCTTACGCATCAAGAGGCTGAAAAAATAATATCTATGGCGGTAGATAAATATTGTTCCGTAGCTTCATCCATAAATAGCGATATTCATTTATCACATGGATTTGAAATCAAACGTTAGACCTTTTTTAGACTTCGATAGCTTGGGCTAAATCAGTAATTAAATCATCTATGTCTTCAATGCCCACACTCAACCGTATGAGTGAGTCGGTCAGTCCAGATTTCAGCCTTTCTCCTTTTGGAATAGAGGCATGGGTCATACTAGCAGGATGTCCAACCAAAGACTCTACGCCACCTAAGGACTCCGCAAGGCTAAAGAATTTGAGTTTTTCCATCAACTTGAAAGCCACATCAACGTGGTTCTCTTTGAGGGTAAATGAGATCATTCCTCCAAATTGACGCATCTGTTTCTTGGCAACTTGATGATTGGGATGTTCTTTAAATCCAGGCCAAAATACTTCGTCGACCGAAGGATGATCTTTAAGAAAATGGGCTACTTTGCTCCCGTTTTCACAATGTCTATCCATCCTTATGTGTAAAGTTTTGATTCCTCTGAGGACCAAAAAGCAATCATTTGGGCCTGGAATGGCGCCCGCTGAATTTTGAATATATCCAATTTTATCATCTAGGGCTTTATCATCGGTGATGACTGCACCCATGACTACATCGGAATGGCCAGATATATACTTGGTTACGGAGTGAACAACAATATCGGCACCTATGTCAATCGGATTTTGTAAATATGGTGTCGCAAAAGTATTGTCAACACAGACCCAACTATGGTAGGTTTTAGCGATTTTTACCATGGCGCTGATGTCTACAATGCGCATCATGGGATTTGTTGGAGATTCAATCCAAATCATTTTGGTCTTTGGATTGAAGGCTTTTTTTACTGCTTCGATATCTTGAAGGTCAACGAATTTAAAAACGATACCATAGTTTTGATAGATAGTAGTGAAGAGGCGATAGGTTCCTCCATAAAGGTCATGTGTACAAATGACTTCATCCCCAGGGGCTAATAACTTAATAACGGCATCTGTGGCACCCATACCTGATGAAAAACAGCGTCCATATTTTGCGTTTTCTAAGGCAGCTAGATTTTCTTCTAATACTGTCCTTGTGGGATTTTGAGTTCGTGCGTATTCGAATCCTTTATGTTTTCCAGGAGCCTCTTGTACGTAGGTGGAGGTTTGAAAAATAGGTGTCATGATGGCACCTGTCGAAGGATCGGGAGCAATACCCGCATGTAAGACTTTAGTTCCGAATTTCATATTTTTGTTTTTTCTATAATATCGTTGCAATGATAATACAACGGTAAATGAATCAGTTATTTAATGGCATTTTAGCAAATAAATCATCGATATTTGATTCAATAATAATCAAATTTCTACTTTTAGCATCCAAAAACCCTTGGGTGACCATTTGGTCTAAAAAAGTAATAAATGCATTGTAATAACCATCAATATTCAAGATGCCGCAAGGTTTTTGATGATAACCTAATTGTAGCCAAGTGGTAATTTCTGTTATTTCTTCGAGCGTTCCAATGCCTCCAGGTAGTGCGATGAAACCATCTGATAATTGAGCCATCATGGCTTTTCTTTCATGCATGGTCTTTACTATGTGTAGTTGCGTTAAGCCATCGTGCCCTACTTCCCATGCATGCAGTTTTTCTGTTATCACTCCCGTCACTTGGCCTTTCAATGAAAGTACTTCATCCGCAATTACGCCCATCAGGCCTACGGATCCACCTCCATACACGAGGTTATATTTATGGGCCACTAGTTTACGTCCAACTTCTTGAGCAGATGATTGATAAATGGGATCAAAACCCATAGATGAGCCACAAAAAACAGCGATCTGCTTATTCATTGATTAGTCGGTATATCAGTACCGCCGCGCGCTGGGTAAGTACCTCAAAGGTTGCTAGATCAATGGTTTCATCAGGTGTATGAGCCCCAGTTCCCATAGCACCTAATCCATCGATACAAGCCACATACTGTGCAACAAAAGAGACGTCTGCTGCACCACGCTTTGAAGGATCCCATGCTTCTACAGGCCCATGTCCCAAATCTATGCTGACCTTACTGAATCTTTTTAAGAGATCTTTATTTTCTTGAGTAGGGGGCATGGCAGGATAGCTATTGAAAAACGTTATTTTAGCTGAGGTTTCGGGTAGGTTATTTGCTACAATTGCTCGCATTTTTGCCCGAGTTATTTCTTTTTGTTCTTCTGAAATGAATCTTAGGTCTCCGTCAATAATCACTGATTGTGCCACAACATTAGTTTTTCCAAAGGCATTTCCGGTATTACTTGGCTCATCATAACTAATGTCAGTACCTCCAAGGATAATTCCAGGGTTGAACGTAAGATAAGTTTCACCCTTTAAGGTTTCATAGAAATCATTTAATATTCTTCCAGATTCAAAAACAGCACCAGCTCCGACACCGTTCAAAAATAGTCCGGCGGAATGCCTTCTTTTTCCTTTGATTTCAACTTTCCAACCTGAAGAACCTCTCCGTGCCAGGGTAACATTATTAAATCCTGTTGAGGTTTCAAATCCCAGAGCAATGTCACTTCGCTGGCCTGCTTCAATCAGATCTTTACGACTCAAAGAAATGGGTTTTCCTGTCAATTCTTCATCTCCAGTGAGTGCAACAATAATTTGAGCATCTGTCAATTCCCCTGCTCCATGAAGCGCTTTCAAGGCAAAAAGCAGGATGACATTGCCACCTTTCATGTCATTGGTTCCAGGACCTTTAACGGCTCCATCGGGGAGTCGTTCCATTTTTTGAAAAGGGCTATTTTCAGGAAATACCGTATCCAAATGACCGATTAATAAAACTCTTTTCCCTTTATTTCCTTTGGTTTCAGCAAATAAATGTCCCGCTCGATTCAGGTTGGTCAAATCAATCCACTTGGTATCCATCTGTATTTCATCAAATTGACCTTTAAAAAGCATTCCAACCTTTTTGACTCCTTCAAGATTCATGGTGCCACTATTGATATTTACAGCTTCCTCAAGCAACGCCATGGCCGCATCGTTATTTTTATGAACGAGTGAAATTATTTCTTTTTCTTTTTTTGATAGCTTTTGCGCTGGGTTCTCTAAAAACTGAACGAGCAAAAAGCAAATGATAGTTATTCGAAGCATGCGTCTTAGATTTTAGATAAGTGATCAGTTGTTAGGTGTAAGTTTTCTTGGGATGGTCATTAGTTTTGTCTGCCTACCATCAATGTAACGCACTGCATCACCATCAAAATAGGCATCTTCTTCCAGCATAATTCTGATTTCTTTATTCCATTCTTTTATGAAAGAGGCATTGTTGAGTTCTATTGAATAAGCCGTATAGGGATATAGTGGATAATCGCCTGCAATCGGAACTCCCTCTTGCTGATCCCACATCCCGATGGTGGGACCGGCGGCATGTCCATGGTAGCCTATAGGATGGGTGTAGATCGTAGGTTTTAATCCGATATTTTGAGCTTCAGAGAGAGATTTTTGCAAAATCTCATTTCCAGTTCTTCCGGTTCTAAAGTTATTTAAGAAAATATCTTGGACTTGATTCCCTTTTGCAAATGCTTTCACCAAAAAATCAGGAGGGTTTGTTTCTCCTGATTTAAGAACGTATGCATGTTGCTGGGTATCTGTATTTAGTCTCAAATAAGTGATTCCAAAATCAACATGAAGCAGATCACCTGGCAGAATAATTTCATCTTCAGGTCTATCAGAAAAAGATCTGAGGTGCTCAAAAGAGGCCTCATCTTTTCTTTGAATAGAGACCGAGGGATGAAACCAAGTGGTATAACCCGCAGACCTTATTTTGTCTCGGTACCACCAGACTACATCATCGGTGGTGGTGATGCCTGGTTGTATCACTTTTTCTGAAAAACCTTCCGCAATGATTTGATGAGCCATCCTTACGATATTGGGATATACGATCATTTCGCTTTCCGTTCTTGTTTCAAGCCATCCAATGCCTAAAGACTCAGCACTGGTCAATCTTTTTACGTACTTAACTTCTAAGTTAGAGGTCAGCATCTCATAGTGGGTTGCACTTAAGCCATCTGCATGACCAAAAGTGACCGATTTATTGATCCCGATCTTTTTGGGATCTTTTTCTTTGATCAAAGCAGCCAATGCTTTCCACTGGTCAGGCTGAGTTTCCTTATCCCAGACTTTGCGAAAGAGGTCTCCAACAGCATACCTTGCCATAGCCATGGTTTCCAAAGGTTTTTGATCGCCGGGATCATAAATGACTAAAATCGTTGTACGTCTGGCCGATTGCCATGTGGAGGGGAGCATGGTTCTTAAAATGGGGTCTTCATTGTATTCACGTGCGATGATTAACCACATGTCGATGCCCGTTCTTTTCATCAAATCTGGAAGTACTGTGACCATGCGGTCTTGAAGCCAACGATCGACAATCACTGCCCGCTCTTTCATATCCAATGTTTTGGGCATATAACTGTTTTGGGCGTATGATGTAAAAAAAAGGGTTAGAATCAGGCTAAAAATTAATACTCTCATATCTGTAGACAAGGTTTAGATGTGGTTAAAATTGCATTATTAATTTCAATTGAAGAAATAAATAACATCAAAATGAAATTTAATGTAAGATTAAGTTAGGAAAATGATTTTCTTGATTCTGAGAGATCCATTCAAAGGCTTAGTAATTTAATCATTGAACATGAGATAGAATCTGTTTTTTAGGATTTAGTTTTAGAGATGAAGGTAGTGCAGCCCTCTTTAAAAAAAGTGGACTAAATTCATCACTATTCTACGGCATGATCCATTTCATGAATACCAAAAATTTTGTCTAAAAAGAATTCTCGAAGATTTTCCCAAATCCGAAAAAAGAAGTATAGTTTTTATATTTAAAGAAGAAGATTCAAGGATTCTTTTTAGATAGATTTTTTGGCTATTTTTGCAATTTCTTGATTGTATAAATATGAAATATTATAACAGTATTGTGGACACTATTGGCAACACGCCACTGGTAAAGCTGAATCACGTATCCAAGGGTGTCCAAGGTACGATCCTTGTGAAAGTTGAATATTTTAATCCGGGCAATTCAATAAAGGATCGGATTGCTGTTAAAATGATTGATAATGCTGAACAAGAGGGATTATTAAAACCTGGAGGCACCATTATTGAAGGAACTTCGGGCAATACAGGGATGGGCTTGGCACTTGTGGCACAATCAAAGGGGTATAAGTGTATTTTTACTTTAGCGGATAAGCAATCACAAGAAAAAATTGATATTTTAAGAGCCGTGGGTGCAGAGGTGATTGTTTGCCCCACCAATGTTGAGCCTTCCGATCCCCGCTCTTACTATTCGGTTGCTAAAAAGTTAAATGAAGAAATTCCCAATTCTTTCTATCCTAATCAATATGATAACCCTGGGAACTGGACGGCCCATTACGAAACGACGGGTCCAGAAATATGGTTGGATACCGAGGGTAAGGTTACCGTCTATGCTGCAGGTATGGGTACTGGAGGAACCATCAGTGGGACCTCAAAATATTTGAAAGAACAAAACCCATCCATAACTACCTTAGGTATTGATTCATATGGATCTGTATTCAAAAAATTTAAGGAAACAGCAACCTTTGACGAAAGTGAGATTTATCCCTATTTAACTGAAGGTATCGGAGAAGATATCTTACCCGAGAACGTTGATTTTAGTATGGTGGATCAAATTGTTAAAGTGACCGATAAAGATGCGGCGATCATGACTAGGAGATTGGCTAGAGAAGAAGGATTGTTTGTAGGATGGTCGTGTGGTTCTGCTGCTTTTGGAGCCATAGAATGGGCCAAAAGTAATCTTAAAGAAAATGATGTTATGGTGATTATTTTACCTGATCACGGTACCCGGTATTTAGGTAAAATATACAATGATAACTGGATGAAAGATCATGGATTCATTGAGTCAAGAAAATTTGCCTCTGCCAAGGATATTATTAAGAACAGGGATTATCCGGTAAATCTTTCAACGATCGACAAAAACATTACTGTCGGTGAAGCCATTGTTCAGATGAATGAGAAGGGAATAGATCAAATACCGGTGACTGAAAATGGGGACTTTGTGGGAAGCCTGATTGACTCAAAAGTTCTAAAGCAACTAATTGAGAATCCAGATATCAAGAACAAATCCGTTGGGCAGGTGATGGATCCCTCTTTTCAGTTTGTGTCGATGAACAATACTTTAGATGTATTATCATCATTAATTTCAAAGGAGAATAGAGCACTTCTCATCAGAGATGAATTACAAAAAGTCCATATCATTACACAAAGTGATTTATTAATGGCCATGAGCCATTAAGCTGATTGGAAGTACTTAAAGAAGTGATCATGTTTAGAAATTTTTTATTTATTTTCTTTTTGACATCTATACCTTTTTTATCTGGGGCACAATTGAGAATAAATGAATTTATGGCATCTAATCTAAGTGATATTGAAGATCCTATGATGGGTCAAACCAGTGATTGGATTGAGCTTTACAATAGCGGAACAAAGCCTCTTAATTTGTCTGGTTATTACCTTACAGATAACTTAAGTAAACCAGATAAATGGCCATTGCCAGCAGGTACGGTGATTGAATCAGGTGGCTATTTATTGTTTTGGGCAGATGGAGAAGCTGTTGCTGATCATACCAATTTTAAACTTTCTGCCAGTGGAGAATTCATAGGAGTTTTCAACGTGGAATTTGATGTTGTTGATTCTATTACATATCCGGAGCAGCGATCAGATATTTCTTATGGCAGAAATAATGATGATTGGGTGTTCTTTGAAACCTCAACCCCAGGGGCCCAAAATGAAGCGATCTTTTATTCGGGTTATGTAATGAGCGTACCTTCTTTTTCAAAATCAGGAGGTCTCATGGTGGGTGCCCAATCGATCAAATTAAGTACAGATTTTGGAGGGGATATTAGATACACCCTTGATGGATCATGGCCTAATAAGCGTTCATTTCTTTATGAAGGACCGATCATTTTTGAAGAGAACACGATTATCAGAGCAGCCATTTTTAAGTCTAATCAGCTTCCAGGACCCGTGAAAACACATTCTTATTTTGTAGATCCTGAATTCTATGAAAATGAGTTACCCGTCATCTCAATAGCAGGAGATCCCGGTGATTTTTGGGATGAAGACAAAGGGATTTATGTACAAGATTTTAAGCCTGACTGGGAAATACCCATCAATATTGAGTTTTTTGAAAATTTCGGAGAAGATCGAGCCGTTTTTAATGAATTGGCAGGAACTAAGATTAACGGATTGATGTCCTGGCAGCTGCCTCAAAGAATGCTAGGTATCTATTTTAAAAATAAATATGGCACCAATAGTTTAGATTATCAACTTTTTGCGGATCGGTCGCGTAATGAGTTTCAAAATTTTGCCTTACGTGCGAGTGGGAGTGATTGGGGGCAGGCGTTTTTACGTGATCCTTTGAGTGCTCGTGTATCTGAAGTTAATATGAAGCTAGCAAACAGTGGTTATCGTCCTGTAATCCTCACCATCAATGGGGAATATATGGGGATTCATAATATGAGATCTAAAATTAATAGTTCTTTTATCTCAGAACGATTGGATCTTTCAGAGGATGAATTTGACATGGTCGAGCATGGAGACTATGCTGAAGTGGGCGATTTAATCGCTTATAATTACTTGTTAGAAGTTTTGAGTCAAAATCTTTCTGATGAATCCAATTTTGATCAAGTCGAAGACCTTATCAATATTGAAAACTATACTGATTATGTCATCATGCAGATGTTCTTGGTAAATATATCTTTTAATCACAATGTCATGGCATGGAAGCCCAAATCAAATGGGAAATGGGAATGGATTATGGCAGATTTCGATCGTAGTTTTCAAAATCAACATTTTTTAATAGAATGGTTTATTGAAGAAAATAATCTACTAATAGACCGCATGCTTACCAACGATGGGTTTAAAACTTATTTTTTTAAAAGGTTTGCGGATCATTTATACACTACTTTCAGTGCAGACAGGGTAAGTGAAATTGTGGCTGATTACAAGGGTGTCATTGACAAAGAAATGCCTAGGCATATTGAAAAATGGAAGGGGACACGTTCTGATTATTATGGAGAGGCTTTGTCTTCCTATGAGACATGGATTAAAGAAGTCGAAGATTTGAACAAATTTGTAGTTCAAAGAAGAGAAAACGTTTGGCAAGATTTTGAAAATTATGGGTTTAGTGCTGGTGTTGAATTAGGAATAGGGGTATATCCAGAGGACGCAGGTACGGTCACACTAAACGGTATGCCTGTAGAAACCAACGAAGCCCTTTCTCGATATCTCGAAAATGTACCTTTTAATTTAGAAGCCACTCCCAAATTGGGTTTTGAATTTGTGGGATGGTCGCATACTTCGGGGGGAGTCATTATCGATGCTAAAACTAATATTGAGGCGATTGCTACCGAAAACGTCAATTATTATGCCGTATTTGAGGCTAATGAAGTTTGCTTGATACCTTCATTAATAGATGGCACCACCGTGCTCAATAAAGAATGTAGTCCATACTACATGAATACGGACGTATGGATAAAAAAAGCGGCTGTTTTGATGATTGAGCCGGGCGTGGAGATACGCATTGCAGAGGGGACTAATTTCATAGTTAATGGAGCCATCATTGCCGAGGGAAATGCGGAGGATGGGATTGTCTTTAAGGGCTTGGTAGATCAAGAGGCCTGGGGGGCTATTACTTTACTTAATACTACTGATACTTCTATTTTTAATTACGTGACGATTAAAGATGCTTCTGTAGGATCGGTTCCTACCCGAGACAAGGGAGCCTTGTCTTTATTTAAAGCCAATGTAAAGCTGAATCACTTGAACATTACCGATGTTCATAACAATCCTATTTTTGCGCAATATTCATGGGTCTCAATGGACAATAGTATTTTACAATCCAAAATCACAGGTGATTTAATTAATGTTAAGTACGGTAATGCTTTTATTCAAAATACGACTTTTGTAGGGAATCTACAACCTGATACGGATGGTATTGACTACGATGAAATTTATGATGGTGAGATTAAGAATTGTGAGTTTTACGATTTTATGGGATTCAATAGTGACGGTATTGATATTGGAGAAGGCTGTAAAAACATTAAAATTGACAGCGTTATCATTTATAATATTACTGATAAAGGTATTTCTGTAGGTCAAAAGTCTAGCGTTTCCATAAATCATGCTTTAATCTTTAATACAGGAATAGGAGTCGCGGTTAAGGATTCGAGCTGGGCGAGGATTAAAAACAGCACTTTTTACAATAACCGTCAGGGTG
>Ga0206130_10005215_pt1 | contig 15507 bp, 16 predicted proteins | sample Helgoland_Spring_9_FD_148637 | JGI IMG/M metagenome (GOLD analysis project Ga0206130, IMG submission 148637) | Pelagic subsurface seawater microbial communities from Kabeltonne, Helgoland, North Sea - Helgoland_Spring_Bloom_20160512_1 | ecosystem: Environmental > Aquatic > Marine > Epipelagic ... | reverse complement strand
GTCGCAAGGTCTACGGGAATATTGCGCGGGAAAGGGTTCGCCATAATCAGTGGCTGAGGGTCACTTATATATTTTAATTCTGACTGCGCACGAATTTTTAGTGGCGCTGGATTGTCTTGCTCGGCGCCTTCTAGAGTGGCCAGCTCGCTCGTATTGGCTGGCTCGACTGATTCGGTCTGTTCTGCTAATTGAGCTTTTTCTGGTTCGGCGCTGTTACCCGCGCCAGACGCTGCGAGTACCACGTGCGTTGTGCTTTCGGCGGTTGTTGTTGCACTAGACTCCTGCGCGATCGCGATACCTGCGGCGCCCGCTAGCAACAAACCCACAGCGGCTGCGCGCAGAACCACTGTGGCTCCGCTGATCAATCGGTTGACGCGAACCTGACAGTCAAACACGTCCCCTGCCCTAGATGATAAGGACAGCACGGTGGCTTGCTCGAGTCTGGCGAATAGATTCAGCATTGGGGAAGTTCTTACCCTGCCTCAACTTGGGTTAGTTACTTTGTGACTGTTTAGCGATTACGACCAAGCGCAGTGCTGGGATCAGCAGCCGCAATTCGATTTATCACTCGTTTTCTTCAGTCTTTTATACACTTAGGGGATTTGGGTGTAAACGTCAGCCTTAGCGTTTGCGTAGCTCGATATTCCCGATCACGTCGCGTTTCGCGCACCATCCGGGTGCAACAAAGGTGGTGGCGGCCAACTCGATGATCACCAACGGTCCTTCTCGTTCGTGCTCGTCTAATGCCTCGCGTCGAGTACTCGGATAGGCGCCGCTGCCATACGTCGTCGCTGAGCTGGCTGGGTGTGTAGAGTGGACCTTGTTAGCGGCAGATTTAGTGCTTCGGTTTGTGTTATCGAAGTCGGCACGCGGCAGAACCAGCTCCACGCCCTGCGCCGTGACTGCCGAGCGCAGATTAACCAGCTCGAGCTCGGTGTCGTGATCGTAGCCAAAGCGCTGGCGATGCAGGGCAACAAAGGCCTGCTTTGCCTGCGCGCGCGAGTGCCAAGGCACATTAAGCGTATAGGATTGACCTTTGTAGCGCAGGTCGACGCTGGGCTTTGCGGCTAGGGCGCCCTGAGCGCCTTCGGCGGTAAGCTCAGCCCTGCCCTGTGCCTCGAGTTCGGCTAAACCATTCTCGATTTCGGCGTCAGTAAGATCGCTAAGCAAGGCGGTCGCCGTGCGCGAAAGCTGGCGCCCGGGCTGCGCGACAATCATGCCGAGCGCCGACAGCACGCCGCCGTGAATAGGCACGAGCGCACGCGTCATATTCATCGCCTCGGCAAGCGCGCAGACGTGCAAGCCGCCCGCGCCGCCAAAGCTGGTCAGGGTAAAGTCCTGCGGGTTGTAACCACGATTGACCGAGATGAGCCGAATCGCCGCCGCGATTTGTTCGTTAGCAACGGCGAGCACACCCTCGGCCGCGGTTTTAGCATCGACGCCCATCGCCGCACCCAGCCTTTCGAGCGCCTCCAATGCCGCGGCACTGTCGAGTGTTAGGCCACCGGCGAGCGTGGAGCTGGGGTCTATTCGGCCGAGCACCACATGCGCATCAGTTACGGTCACCTGCGTGCCGCCCTGCCCATAGCACACGGGCCCAGGAACCGCGCCCGCCGAACGGGGACCAACCTGCAGCATGCCGCCGGTGTCGAGCGCCGCTATCGAGCCGCCGCCCGCGCCGATCGTATGCATGTCGACCATCGGCACGCCCACAGGCAACTCAGCGATCGTGCCTTCGTTTGTAGTGACCGGTGCGCCGTCTAGCAGCGCGACATCGGTAGACGTACCGCCCATGTCGAAGCTGATAAAGCGGCTAGTGCCTGTCTGCAAGCCAAGTGCGTGGAGTGCGGTCAGGCCGCCCGCTGGGCCCGAAAGCAGCAGATTGACCGCGGTACGCGACGCCTTATCGGCGGCGATCGTTTCGCCACTAGATTGCATTATTTGTAGCGAATTGCCGTTTAATTCTTTTTCTAGCGTCGATAAGTACCGATAAACGACAGGGCCAAGCGAGGCATTTAGCCAAGTGGCGACACCGCGTTCGTATTCTTTGTATTCGGGCAACACCCGCGACGACCGGCTCACCAGCACGTCGGGCAGCGCGCGCTCGATCGCCGCCTCGATGCGCTGCTCGTGTGCCGGCGCTAAAAAGGAGAACAGCAAATTAATGGCCACGGCCTCGGGCTTGAGCGCGACGAGTTGCTGCACTAAATCCGCAATCGCCTCGTCGCTCAGTGCCTCGACTTGTGTTCCGTCGGCGGCAATACGCCCTTCGATCTCGAGGCATAGCTCGCGCGGTACTTTGACCCGCGCAGGCGCAGGCTCGAGTGCGTAAAGTGCAGGGCGCGTCTGACGCGCAATCTCGAGCATGTCGGCAAACCCTGTGTTGGTGACAAACGCCGTCCGTGCGCCTTTACCCTCGAGTGCCGCATTGGTTGCAACCGTGCTGCCGTGCACAATATGCAGGGCACCGTTATCGAGCGCTGCCTGCAAACCCATCTCGCGAATACCGCGTAGTATTGCCTGCTCGGGCGCCGCCGGACTCGACAGTGTTTTGTGTATGCGAATACTCACTTCTTTTTCGGCATCGATCTCGACACAGACGAAGTCGGTAAAGGTGCCCCCGGCATCGATGCCGAGTAGAATGCGGGATGAGGAAGGCTGAGTGGCAGACGACATATAAGGGCTAGTTCTGCGTGTTATCGAGCGCCGAGTATCGCATAAACCACTTAACGATGAGCAAGGGCGATTTCAACCGGTGCAATGAATAACCGGTGAACTAATTAGGAGGCGCTTTGCCAGAATTACCCGAAGTTGAAACAACCCGCCGCGGTATTGAGCCCCACGTTGAAGGCAAGCGAATTACCAAAATGGTGGTACGTGAGCGCCGACTTCGCTGGCCCATACCTGCATCGCTTGAGGCGCGGCTCGCTGGTCAGACAGTCGACGGCGTAGAAAGGCGAGGTAAGTATTTACTCCTTCGCATTGGTGACGGCAGCCTTATCATGCACCTCGGAATGTCGGGCAGCCTTCGTGTGCTCGAACCCGGCACACAGCAGCCTCTTAAGAAACACGATCACGTAGAACTGGTGTTCGATGACAACACCGTTTTGCGCTATCACGACCCGCGGCGCTTTGGCTGCATTCTGTGGCAAGACGATCCGGTGAGTGATCATCCGCTTATCGAGACGCTGGGCCCCGAACCGCTGGACAACGACTTTAACGCCCGAGCGCTGTTCGCGCGCAGCCGCGGGCGCAAGGCACCGATAAAAACTTTCATCATGGACAGCAAGGTAGTGGTGGGAGTGGGGAATATTTACGCCAACGAATCGCTTTTCTTCGCTGGGATTAATCCGCAGCGCGCCGCTGGCAACGTGTCACTTGCGCGCTACGAAAAACTGGTCGAGTGTATTAAGCGCGTGCTCGCGAGGGCGATTGAGGTGGGCGGCACTACCCTGCGCGACTTTACCGGCAGCGACGGCCAGCCGGGTTATTTTGCCCAGTCGCTGCAGGTTTATGGGCGCCCAGGGTTGCCTTGCAACAACTGCAAGGCGCCTTTAAAAGAAGTGAGACTAGGGCAGCGCAGCACGGTGTACTGCACGCGTTGTCAGCGCTAAACGCGCGAGTAGGCCTTCATCGCTTCGACTACGGCCGGATGCGCGAACTTAGAGATGTCGCCACCGTAAGACGAGATCTCCCGCACGAGCGTCGACGAGATATACGACAGGTGCTCGGCAGGCGCGAGAAACACCGTTTCGATGCTGGGATCGAGCACGCGGTTCATTCCCACGAGCTGAAACTCGTATTCAAAGTCGGCCACAGTTCGCAGGCCGCGCAAAATGATTTTCGAATCGACCTCTTGTACAAACTGAATCAGCAGGCTTTCGAATGAGCGCACCTCAACGTTGGGCAGATGGCCTAACACCTCCTGCGCAAGTTCGACGCGCTGCTCGGTTGGCATTGCGCTGCTTTTCTGTCGGTTAGAACCCACAACGCCGACGATAATATGATCGAAAAGCCCCGCTGCGCGCTCCACAAGGTCGGTGTGACCATTGGTGATTGGGTTGAATGTTCCGGGGTACACGGCAGTTTTCATAAATTCTCTCTTGTGGGCGTCTCGTCTGTCTTATTATTAGTTGAGTGTTTTTCTCGACCAAGGTCGCCGCATTCTAGCGAATCGGCTGGCGAGGCTCAATCGCGGGTATTGCAGGCATTTTTAGCCACCACAGCCCTAGCCCGAGCTTAATAGGAAGCGTGCGATTTGCTGTTCGAGCCACGCGCGATTGCCGCGCGCGATAAAGCCGACGTGGCCGCCTCGGTCGGACAATTGCAATTCGGTCGCGCTCCCGAGGTCTTCTTGCGACGGCAAAGCCGCGGGCGGAATAAGCGGGTCGTCGGCGCTTTGAATGAGTAGTGTGCGCGCGCTGATGCTTTTTAGCTTTGGACCGCTGCTGCAGCGAGCGTAATAATCGTCGGCGTTTACAAAACCATGGAGCGGCGCAGTTAGCTGATCGTCGAAGCGCCAGATACTGGTTAGATCGACCGCGTTATTGAGCAGGCCGCGCAGGGTTATCGCCGCGTCAAACGCCAGTGGATTACCCAAGCTTGCCAGAGTCTCGAGGTGTTCGACTTTGTTGATGAAATCTCGATTAAGCAGTTTGACAAAATAGTCGCCGTAAAACGCACTCGTGCCGCCGAGCATCGCGCGCGAACAGTCTGCTAGCTGAAAAGGAGTCGACACGGCAACGGCTCGACACGTTGATGCGGCTGGCACTGCGGTACTGTGCGATTCTTGTTCACCTTTTTCTGCAAGCCAGTTGAGCAACACGCTGGCGCCAAGTGAGTAACCCGCAAATAAAAAGTGATGCGCCGGATATTGTTCCTGCAAGATATTGAACACTTCGTCTAAATCTTCGGTCACACCCGAATGATACGCGCGCGCGAGTCGATTAAATTCTCCACTGCATCCGCGAAAATTGATCGCAACCGACGCAACGCTCGACAAGGCAAGCTCGCGTTGGAGCTCGATAATATAGGGCGATTGCGACGACCCGCAAAGCCCATGCAATAACACGACAATCCGATGCCTCGACGAATCACTCGGCGCAGGCCCTGCCCTGTCGATATCGATGAAGTCACCATCGGCTAGCTCTATGCGTTCGCGAAACTGTTCGAACACGGCCAACGGTGTAAACCTTCGCCATAAGGTTTGTGCGTGCGCGTTACTCGCAAGAAGCGGCGGTTTGAATGTGTTGGTGCTGTATGACATAGACTTTTTCTGATTGTTTGAATCGCGGCTAAGCCGAACGTAGACCTAGAGCGCTTGTAACAGCGTGGAGTGGACTGTCCCTGCCCGTTTGATTTTACGGCCGGTCCAGTTAGAAGGCAGCTTGGCTTCGTCGAGCGGTTCGGCCGACTCGATATAGACCAGTGCGCCGTGTGCGAGACAGCCCGATTCAGCAAGCGTGTGCGCCGCCTCGTAGTGCTGATTCGCATCGAAAGGCGGATCTAGAAAAACAAGATCGAAGCGCTGCTTGCCTGCATCCCGCCTGAGCCAGATGAGCGCGTCGGCCTCGACGATTTGTACCGCGGTTGTTGCCAGTGCATCGCGGTTGTCGCGCAACGCGTTGGCAGCAGGCTTTGCCTTCTCTACCATCACCACACTCGACGCGCCCCGCGAAGCGGCCTCGAAGCCGAGCGCGCCGCTGCCGGCGAATAGGTCGAGTACTCGGGCAGCGGGGATCGCCATCTGTAGCCAATTAAATAGCGTCTCGCGGACACGATCGGCGCTGGGACGCAGGCCGGCGGCGTCGGGAAAGCTAATTTTACGGCTGCGAAGCTCGCCGCCAATAATGCGGACGCTGCCGCCGGGTCGTTTTTTACTTGTACTCATTGGCTAAGTGTAACCGCGATAGCTGCGCTACACAGCATCGCAGTGCGATTGCTGGTTTGAAAAGTGATAACATAGCGGCCTTAGATTCCTGCCGCCGCGCCCTTCGCTTGGCAGCACGGCACCCTTCGGCAATCAGCGACTAGAGACTTTACGATGTTCGGCTTTGGTAAAAAGAAACGTGTACAGGAAGAACAGGATGCCGAGGCTGCGGTGGCTATTGCGCCGGAGCCGGCTGTTGATTTAGCTGCTGATTCGGCTGTGGATTCAGTTGGCGATTCGGGTGTCGATTCGGATGTCGATTCGGGTGTGGATTCGGGTGTGGATTCGGGTGTGGATTCGGGTGTGGATTCGGGTGTGGATTCGGGTGTGGATTCGGGTGTGGATTCGGGTGTGGATGCAAATGTCGAGAGTCAGGCCAATGAGCAGGCTCAGGCGCCGAGCGACTTAGCGGTTGAAGAGCAATCGGAAGAACCCAGCAAACGCGGCTTTTTCGGCCGGCTGCGCGACGGGCTCAGTCGCACCCGAAGCAAACTTAGCGATGACCTCGGCGCAGTGGTGCTTGGGCGTAAAGAAGTCGATGCCTCGCTGCTCGAAGAGGTCGAGACGCAGCTGCTGACCGCCGACGTAGGACTCGAAGCCACCGACGCCATTATCGACGGCCTTCGCGCGCGTCTCGGGCGCAAACAACTCGCCGACGCAGACCAGTTTATGGCCGCTCTTCGCGAGGAGCTGCGCGCAATACTAGCCCCCTGCGACAAACCGCTGGTTATCGACACGAGCAAAAAGCCTTTCGTTATTTTGATGGTCGGGGTTAACGGCGTCGGCAAAACCACGACAATCGGCAAGCTTGCTAAGCGCTATCAGGGTGAAGGCCATAGTGTGATGCTCGCAGCGGGAGACACTTTCCGCGCCGCGGCGGTCGAGCAGCTGCAGGTATGGGGAGAGCGCAATGCCGTGCCGGTCGTGGCTCAGGACACCGGCTCGGACAGCGCCTCGGTTATCTTCGACGCCTACCAATCTGCCAAAGCCAAAGGCGTGGATATACTCATCGCCGATACCGCGGGCAGGCTGCACACAAAAGACAATCTCATGACCGAACTCGAGAAGATTGCACGGGTCTTAAAGAAGCAAGACCCGCGCCTGCCCGACGAGATTCTGCTCGTGCTCGACTCGACCACTGGCCAAAATGCGCTGGCTCAGGCGGATAGTTTTCATAAATCGACTACCCTTACCGGTTTGGCGCTGACCAAGCTCGACGGCAGTGCTAAGGGCGGCGTCGCCTTTGCCCTCGCGAAGCGACTGGGTATTCCGCTCAGGTTTATCGGCGTTGGCGAAGAGATCGACGATCTTAGACCCTTTAACGCGCATGATTTCGTCGCAGCCCTGTTTGGCGACAAGGAAAATCGAGACAGCTAACCCGCCTCAGTCTGCCGGATTCACAAAAGAACGCGACAGAGAGTTAACGACAGAAACAGCCAGCGAGGAGCCAAGGGCTAGGCCCTTTAACCGGATGATTGCATTCGACAGAGTTAGCAAACGCTACCCTAGCGGTCAGCAAGCACTCGCCAACCTGAGCTTCACGCTCGCGCGCGGCGAGTTCGCGTTTATTACTGGCCACTCCGGGGCCGGCAAAAGCACGCTGCTCAAGCTTGTGCTCGGTATCGAAAGGCCAAGCGGCGGATCACTTGTCGTTAACGGTCACGATCTTATGGCAATGTCGCCAAACACGCTGCCTTCTTACCGCAGACAGATTGGCACTGTGTTTCAAGACCATCAGCTGCTCAACGACCACAGCGTGTTCGACAACGTCGCCCTGCCGCTCGAGATCTCGGGTCTCGATCCACGTGAGGGCAAGCGTCGCGTTCGTGCTGCGCTCGATAAGGTCGGGCTTTTATCGAAAGAGAAAATGTCGCCGATGGCGTTATCTGGCGGCGAGCAGCAACGCGTGGGAATCGCCCGCGCCGTAGTGAACACTCCACATATAATTTTGGCAGACGAGCCCACCGGCAACCTCGACCCCGAACTTTCGGCTGAGATTATGGCGCTGTTCGCTCAGTTTATGAGCGTTGGCGTTAGCCTGTTGGTGGCGAGCCACGACCGGGCGCTAATCGATGGTTTGGGCTACCGTATTCTCACACTCGAAGAAGGCAAGCTCAGCAGCGAAGCAACCCCTCACATCAAAGGCGCGGCCGCGAATGAGTACTAAGCCCTCAGCATCCGCAAGCGTGAAACGCGTGGGGCGGCTGGCCGAGCATCGCCGCGAATCCGCGCGCGCCTTTTTGCGATTGCGCGCGGCGCCGGTTGCGACCTTGGTCACACTGCTGGTGATCGGTATCGCATTGCTCCTCCCTTCGCTGTTAAACCACCTTCAGCGCGCGCTGACTACCGGCGTTTTGGCGCTGCAGTCGGAGCCAAGCATTAGTGTCTATCTTAAACTTGAAACCAGTGAAGACGATTCTTTACGAGTAAGTGAACAGATACTTCAGTTGACAGACGTGGACGCTATAGAAATCATTACACCTGCCCAGGCGCTCGCGCAATTGGGTGAGAGTGCCGGCCTTGATAAAGACCTTTTGGCCACATTTGATGATGAAGTAAGCGTGCGCTTACCAAATCAGAGTTCTGCCTCGCCTGCCAAACCCCGCAATCCGCTTCCAACAACCCTTGTCGTCACCCCCAGCGCGAGTAAAGACAGCTCGGAGACAGTTGCTACCGCAGCCGAGCGACTCGCTGCCGAGATACGCGCAATCGACTCTGTCGACAGCGTAACTGCCGAAGGCGCTTGGCTGACGCGTTTGCACGCACTCGCCCAGATCATCCGCCGCTCGGCGCAGCTGCTCGCAGCGCTCATGGCGATAGGGCTGATCGCAGCCATTAGCAATACCGTGCGGCTGTCGGTCGAACAGCGTCGGGACGAGATTCGAGTCAGCAAGCTTATCGGCGCGAGTAATGGGTATATCGCGCGACCCTTCTTGTATGCCGGATTGTTTCTAGGCTTAGGCGGCGGGCTGGTGGCATGGCTACTGCAGCTGGTGGTGGTTGGGCTTGTGGGTCACGAGGTTAATCAGTTTTTAGCGCTCTACACAGCTCAGGCGAACGGCTTGGCAGCATCACAGATCGCTCTTTTTGGGCAGCAAGCCGCGCAAGACCTTGGGCTGTTGCTTGGCACTGGCGCGGCCCTAGGCTGGCTAGCCGCCTTGGTCGCTAGCCACAGGGCTATCGCCGCCTGCGGGCCTTAAACTAACCCTTGAAATTTAACGTATAAGCCCTATATTCAAGTTAGATCAATATTCTAAGTTACTACCGCGCGATAATGGGTATGCACGAGGAGCCGAAGAGGTGTTAAACTACTCGGCCGTAGTGGAAAAGGGGTCAGACCCCTTAAACACCCCGCGTTAAACTGAGGAAAACGACCCAATGAGCACAACCTTCCAAGGAAATACAGGGACGAGCCTTCAGGCATTCGATCCTTCCTTTGGACCTAACACGCCAGGGAGAGACCTGTCTGCCTACATGACGTCGGTCAATAGCATCGCTATTCTGACGCCAGAGCACGAGCTCGAACTCGCTAAACAATACTATTACGACGATAACGTCGATGCGGCGCGCCAGCTGGTTCTTGCGCACCTCCGTTTCGTTGTACACCTCGCCAAATCTTATTCTGGCTACGGCCTGTCGCAAGCCGACCTTATTCAAGAGGGCAACGTTGGCCTCATGAAGGCGGTAAAGCGCTACAACCCCGAAGTCGGCGTGCGCCTCGTCTCGTTTGCGGTGCATTGGATTAAGGCCGAAATGCATGAATTTATCCTGCGCAATTGGCGCATCGTAAAAATCGCGACAACCAAAGCGCAGCGGAAATTGTTCTTTAATCTTCGCAGCTCTAAGAAGCGCTTGGGCTGGCTGAGCAACGACGAAGCCGATGCCGTAGCCGAAGACTTAGGCGTTGACGTGAGAGTTGTGCAGCAGATGGAAGGCCGCATGGCGTCTTACGACATGGCCTTCGACGCCGACAACGACAGCGATGACGAAGCCGCTTACAAGGCACCCGCCTACTTCTTAGAAGATCAGAGCTCGGACCTTGCGTCGCAGATCGAAGAGGAAGAGTGGGAAGAGACAACCAACAACAGCCTCTACCTTGCGATGGAAGGCCTCGACGAGCGCAGCAAAGACATTCTCGCGAGCCGCTGGTTAAGCGACGACAAGGCAACCCTGCACGAGCTCGCCGACAAATACGGCATCTCCGCTGAGCGCGTGCGGCAGCTTGAAAAAAATGCGATGAATAAGATTAAGGCTAAGATGGTTGCCTGATTTTATTTAGACAGTGAGAAGGGGCTTTTGAGCCCCTTTTTTACGCCCGCTTTTTACGCCTGATTTCCTCGCTTGTCTTTGGGTGGTTGTATTATTATCTCTGCTTCCTAGGCCGTTCAGCCTCACTATCCGGAAGAATTAACTCTTTGCTACCTGAACGAATCCAAACGCAGCGTCTTATCCTTCGGCCCCTCGATAACTCTGACGCCGATGATGTACTGGAATATCAATCCCACTCCGAGGTAACTCAGTTCGTACCGTGGCGGCCGCGAACTAACGAGGAAAGCAAGCCGGCCGCAATTATTCGCAAAACCTCAGCCTTCGAGCGCAAAGGCGACGCGCTGGTAGTGGGATGGGAGCTGCAGGCGGAGAATAAAGTCATCGGACAAAATATCCTCACGCTCACCTCGGCGGAAGAGCGCACAGCAAATATCGGGTGGGTGACCAATCCTCACTACTGGCGCAACGGCTATGCTGCAGAAGCAACGGGGGCGGTAATAGAACAAACGTTTAGATTAGCTGACCTCAATAGAATCGATGCTCATATCGACCAGCGAAACCCAAATTCAGCGGCTCTGGCTCGAAGGCTCGGCATGACTCTGGAAGGCGTATTTAAGGGCGCCAGTTTCATCAAAGGCGACGGCGGCTGGTGCGATATGTGGCTCTATTCGATTTTCGCACCGGGCGGAGAGTCGTAAAAAGGGGTCTGACCCCTTTTACCCGACCCTTTTTTCCGACCCCTTTTTTCATCCAAACCCTTGCGCAAACGCGATAGAATGTCCCGCATCACTATTCGGACACACAGCTATGCCAAATCTATTTCTCACCCTTGCCGGCATTAACGGCTTTTTGGCCGTGGGCATCGGCGCCTTCGGTGCGCATGCGCTGCGCGATCGGTTGACGCCGGAGTTGGCGTCGACGTTTCAAACCGGCGTGCAATACCACATGTTTCACACGTTGGCGCTGTTTGGCGTGGGGCTTTTGCTGCTCGCTATGCCACAGGCGACGCTGCCGCGCATTAGCGGGTATCTGTTTACGGTGGGCATCGCGCTGTTTTCGGGCAGCCTGTATGTATTGGCGATTTCGGGTATTCGCTGGCTGGGCGCGATCACGCCGCTGGGCGGGCTGTGCTTCTTAGCGGCGTGGGGTTGTCTTGCCTGGTTTGCGGCAACCAGCCAGCTACAGCCGTAACCTAACCTCCGCGCAAAGTAGAGCCTTGATTCAATTCAAGTGGCTGCATTGAACAGAAGCGTCACTACACAGAAGCGCCATTGAACAGAAGCGATATTAAACAGAAGCGCTGATTAGATATTATGATAACTAACGAAAACGAGATTGGCAGTAATCCCGAGGCTGTGGACGCATCATCCGAGCCGCAGCAAGAGCCTGCCGCAGACAATACCCACCGGCCGATACGCAGCTATGTGATTCGGGCAGGGCGCTACACCGATGCGCAAAAAGTGGCGATCAGCGAGCAGTGGGACAATTACGTGGTGGAGTATGAGCCGCGTTTGTTTTCGACCCACGAGCTGTTCGGCAATGATAATCCACTGACGGTGGAGATCGGCTTTGGCATGGGCGACTCACTGCTCGAGATGGCGATCGCGAATCCGCAGCGCAATTTTTTGGGTATCGAGGTACATAAGCCGGGCGTGGGCAAACTGCTGCACGGCGTTGCCGAAAGTGGGCTGACGAACGTGAACGTGTTTTGTCACGACGCCATAGACATTCTTGCTCACTGCATTGGCGCAGGCTGCATCGACACGCTGCTGATTTTCTTTCCCGACCCATGGCACAAAAAACGCCATAACAAGCGGCGTCTTGTGCAGACCGAATTTATTACCGGCTTGCTGCCTCTGCTAGCCGATGCCGGCCGTATTCACCTCGCCACCGATTGGGAACCCTACGCTGAACACATGGTCGAGGCGATGGAGGCGGTGCAGGGTATGACGAATGCCAATGGCGCGGGCCAGTTTTGGCCGGTACCAAACAGGCCGGGCACGAAGTTCGAGCGCCGCGGTATTCGGTTGGGGCATGGGGTGTGGGATCTGCTTTATATCAAACGCTAGCTAAAAGTAGAGCCTGTGCTCGTGCTCGCGTAGCCAGTCGATAAAGCGGTCGCTGTTGGGGCACACGGAGTCGACCAGTGTCCAGAAATGCTTGGAGTGGTCCATGTGTTTGAGGTGGCAGACCTCGTGCGAAATCATGTAGTCGATCACGCTGTTAGGCGCGAGCATAATAAGCCAATTGTATTGCAGCACGCCTTTTGAGGTGCAATGGCCCCATTTGGTTTTGGTCTTGCGAAACCGAATGTCGGTAATATCGCCCGCCACGCCAAGGTGTTGTGCAAGGCCCGTCGCGCGCGGCACGATGTATTCCTTGGCCTTGTTTTGCAGATACCGTTCGACGATGCCCTTCGCTTTTTCTTGTGTGAGTTTGTGGCCTTGGATCACGAAGGTTTTGTCTTCGATTAACACGCGCTCTCGTCGATTGTCGCGAAACTCGATATTGAGCTCGCGTGCCTTGTACAGTATCTTGCCGCCGTGTTCGATGCGAAGCCGGTTCTTATGACGCTGGGCTTCGGCGATTAGGCGTTCTTCGATCCAGTCGCGGTGGGTGGCGATAAACGTTTCGACATCGCGTTTGGAGGCACGTAAAGGCACACGCACTTCGACCCAGCGGTGTTTAACATAAAGACCGAGGGTCTTGCGCTTTTGACGCACGATTTCACACTGAAACTGATTCATCGTTTTAGCGGTAGAGGCCTCAGCAAAACTGGTGTAAAAGATTTCGCGGCGAGCCGCTATTCACACTGATAATAGCGGCTCTACTGGCCGTCTGTATAGAGCCGGGCGTGTCGAATATAATAACGATTGCGTGCACAAAACCGGCTAAGAACCTAGGTGAAAATTATGACCGAAAAACCGAGCAGCCACGCCAACACCGACCGTGTGTTTGCGACCGAACGCCTGCCGACCGCGTTTGCTTTCGACGACCAAGTGGCGAGTGTTTTCGAGGACATGATCAACCGATCGGTACCGGGCTACAGCACGATTATTTCGATGATCGGCGTGCTCGCCGAACGCTACTGCGGCGCGGGAAGTACCATTTATGATCTAGGCGCGAGTCTCGGCGGCGCCAGTTTTGCGGTAGCACAGCAGCTGCCCCACGACGACTACCGCATTATCGCAATAGACAATTCGGAGGCGATGACCTCAAGGCTTTCGACAAAGCTCGCCGCGCTGGGCGAAATCGGTAGCGATGATAGCGGTGGTAGCGGTGACAAAGAGACATGCCGAATCGAGTGCCGCCACGAAGATCTGCGCGACAGTAAAATAGAAGACGCCTCGATGGTGATTCTTAACTTTACCCTGCAGTTCATCGAGCCGGCGGCGCGCGAGACTCTGATGCGCAAAATATATGGCGGGATGCGGCCGGGCGGGCTGCTGATTATCTCCGAGAAGATTCAGTTTCCGGACCCCGCGCTGAACGAGCTGTTTATCGACTTGTATCATCGCTTTAAAGAAACGCAGGGGTATAGCAAGTTAGAGATTAGCCAGAAGCGCGCTGCGCTTGAGAATGTGCTGATTCCCGAGACGCTGGCAGCACACCGTGAGCGCTTAAACAGCGCTGGTTTCCATTCGGTTGACACTTGGTTTCAGTGTTTCAATTTCGCGTCGATGGTGGCGTTTAAGTAATTTAGGCGGCCGCAATGTCCCTCGCTATTCCTAACATCGACCCCGGTGCGTTAGCGCGTTTCTACACAGCGCAGCGTGAGCGCTTTGGCGCGCGCGCCGACAGCAAAGGCCTTGTTGCACTCGCAAAGGCACTCGCGTCGGTGACACCCAGCGCGCTTAACCATGGCGACATCGGTAGGTGGACACAGGCGCTCGACGCTCTGCCCGCTGTGCAGCCTTCGCGGGTTGAACTGAACTCGGCGCGGCTCGTTATAGGGGATGAGCGGGACCTCGGCGGCAGCCTGTCGGCGCTTGAATTTCGCGCGCAACTCGAGGCGTTTATTCCCTGGCGCAAGGGTCCTTTTGAGCTGTTTGGCGTGGGGATTGATACGGAGTGGCGCTGCGACCTTAAGTGGGCGCGTCTGGAATCGGCGATCAGCTCCCTTGCCGATCGCCGCGTGCTCGATGTTGGCAGCGGCAATGGCTATTACGCATATCGCATGGCGGGGGCTGGGGCTAAACAGGTGTTGGGTGTCGATCCGCACGTGCCTTATGTGGCGCAGTTTTTATTACTGCAGCAGTACCTCGCCGAGGTTGCGGTTGATATTTTGCCTATTACCCTCGACGACTTTCCCGAGCGCTGCGGGGCTTTCGACACCGCGTTTTCGATGGGCGTTCTCTATCATCGGCGCTCGCCGATCGATCATCTACTGCAACTGCGCGACTGCCTGAGAGTCGGCGGCGAGCTTGTGCTCGAAACGCTCTATGTCGAAGGCGACGAAGGGTATAGCCTCATTCCCCAAAGCAGCTATGCGCGCATGCGAGGCATCTGGTTTGTGCCCACGGTTGCAACACTCTCGGCTTGGATAAGCAAAGCACGGTTCGACAACGTGCGCGTTGTGGATGAGTCGGTCACGACACCCGACGAGCAGCGGGCGACGTCGTGGATGCCCTATGAGTCGCTGAGTGATTCATTAGACCCCAACGACAGCAGTTTGAGTGTCGAGGGCCACCCTGCGCCGCGGCGCGTGGTGATTGTCGCGACTAAGCGATAATGCGCTAGCGGGGCAAATTGGTAGGCAGATTGCGAGACAAATCGGGGGCTAAATCGCAGGCGCAAAAAAACCGACCTTCGTTAATCCGCCGTTTTGGCTGGGTTAATCGAACGCCGGCAATTTAGCGCGTCTCGTCGCTTTCTATTTCGCGATTTTTCGATCTCTCAATCTCTCGATCGATCTCTTAATCTCTTAATCTCTTAATCTATCTCTCAGTCTCTCAATTTCGAGATTTCGCGACCCTGCTATTTTACGCTGTGCGGCACCGCCAGGATGCCGCGCTCAGAGTCTGCGGAGAGGCTGCGGCATCAATCAGTAAGGCGCGCTTACTTGATTTTGGCTTCTTTGTAGATCACGTGCTTGCGAACGACGGGATCAAATTTCATGATCTCCATCTTGTCAGGCATCGTGCGCTTGTTCTTGTCTGTTGTGTAGAAGTGACCAGTCTTGGCGCTGGAAACTAAACGGATCTTGTCTCTCATAGCTTTAGCCTTGCTTATCAGCTCGCTGGCGAGCTTTGGTTGAAGCGCTAGCTCGAAGGGTGTTTAGACCTTCGCGCCATTCTTGCGGATGTCAG
>Ga0206130_10005207_pt1 | contig 15521 bp, 14 predicted proteins | sample Helgoland_Spring_9_FD_148637 | JGI IMG/M metagenome (GOLD analysis project Ga0206130, IMG submission 148637) | Pelagic subsurface seawater microbial communities from Kabeltonne, Helgoland, North Sea - Helgoland_Spring_Bloom_20160512_1 | ecosystem: Environmental > Aquatic > Marine > Epipelagic ... | reverse complement strand
CCAGTCTCAGTAACACTATCAATACTACCAGTACCAAGTTCAACTTTATCAATGGGATTATCAGATTTATCATCAGTCACATCAATGCTCTCAACAACGCGAGTGGCACTATCCGTAATGACATTTACGTCACCAGTACCTTTATCAATAGTATTGTTTAGTTTTTGTACATCATTTTCTTTTATTTCCTCACTTTTCTCACTTTTCTCACTTTCCTCACTTTCCTCATTTTCCTCACTTTTCATAACAATATTATTATCATCTTTTTCTAAAGATTTACTACTATCAGCGGTATAACTAATAAGATGTTTTTGTGTAACATTTTTTAATATCATGACTTGTTTTAGATTAAATTCCAATGAAAAACTATGTGATGTGAATTTCAAACCATTTAATTGAATTAAAGGTATTATTTCAGTTTTATCTGTAATATCGTCTAAAGATAAGTTGTTTTCATCTTCATCATAAACCATGACAAGCTGGTCACGTGAAATATTCTTTGGTTTCTTTATAAAACACCTAAATAAAAAGTTTTTTTTCTTATATGTCCTTAACATTTCTTGCCAAGCATACTCAATATCGTCAAATGTTAAATCATCTTGAAACCACATATCTTTTTTTTCAAAAATTAAATTTTTAACGGTATCTGTTAAAGTTTCGGTCCATTGCTCGAAATCTTCATTTGTCGTATCAAATAATAAATCTGTGTATATTTTTTTTCCAGTTTTATGAATACCGTCCTTTGTAAAACATTTAGGCATTTGTATTAAAACTCCAGAATTTGAATCTATTTTAATTTTAGAGAAATACGACCCACCTTGTAATCCATTCGGATTTCCTAAATATAATTTAGAAAATGGAAATGTATCATCTGTATTATATTTATCCATGCTCATTATTCATAATAAAGATTATTAAAACATGTATAACACGCAAATTTAAAATATTTATTATGAGTAATGGAAAATAATTCGTTAAAAGAAACTGTTATTGATTATTGTTTAAATGTTCTTAAGAGAGATGACATAAAAAATGAATTAAAGCAATTAATGAGACCAATGATGGATGTTGTATTACAAGAAATTTATCCCTATATTTTTCTTTCAATGATATTTGTGTTTATTAGTTTCCTATTAATTTTAGCAATATTTATTTTATTATTGCGATATAAAATTAATACATCTATCATTAAAAAATCGTGAAAAAAAAATAATTTCTAATCATAATACATAATGGTTAGTCACACAAAAAATAATCACACGCGTAAACGCAAACACAGTAAAAAACATTCTAAATCTAGGAAACGCACAAAGAGTCGCCGAGGAGGGATGGGCCATATTGCGAGCATAATTAAAAAAGCACTGCCTTCTGTTATTTTATTTGAAGCATTAAGAGCTACAAAGAAACGTGGGAGAAAAAAGCAAAGAGGTGGTGCTGTCAAAACGCGAATGTCTAAAAAGCGCGCAATTAATAGTTACAGACGTCGCGGAAAACTTTCTCATTGTCGCGGAAAAGGACCAGCAGTGTGTCGTTCTAAACCAGGTTGTAAATACGCATCTGGTAAAAAACGCAGTTTTTGCAGAAAAAGCAAATCCCACCGCAGAAGCAAGAAACACTAACCGTATTGTAAAAATATACAATTTATCTAAAAAAAATATACAATTCATCTGAAAAAAATATACAATTCATCTGAAAAAATATACAATTTATCTAAAAAATATACAAATATTAATTATTTTTATATATTTTCAATAAAAAACATTTTAAAAATATATTATTAGTAATATTAAAATGAGTTTTGAAGAAAAAATTTGCGAATGGGTTGAAACAGATAATACAATTCGTGCGATGAACGAAAGACTTCGCAATGAGAGAAGTAAAAGAAATACTTTAGGAGAAAATATTTTAAATTATGCGGTTGAAAACAATATACAAGATTCCATTGTCCAAATTACAGATGGTAAACTTAAATTTCAAAACGCGAAAATTACACCACCTTTAACATATAAATATGTACGTGAATGTTTGGAAAAATGTTTAAACGAGGAAACCGCTGTCCAACTAATCAACTATATGAAAGAAAATAGAGAGATTAAATATTCTCCAGAAGTTAAACGTTATTATAACTGATTTAAAACCATAATACCATATAATAATAATAATTAAATGTCAAAAATAGTAAGATATAATTCATCGCCTCCATATGACCCGTGTAACTTAACAGTAAGACCGCGACGACTTACTTTTGAGGATTGGTTAAGTTCGCCTGTCGAGGATATTAATGGTTTCATTGAAGAAAAAAATGGTTTTGTAACACACAGAGATTATGTTATATACTTTAATAATTGTTTAATGGGATTTTTACAAGAAACTGAATTAGAAATTAATAATATAAAACAGTTTAAGAATGAAGTAGCAACATTTATATACAAAAGTTCAGAAGAACCAGACAATGCCATGTATTAAGAAAAGATCCAGCAAAATTAAAAAAAAAAAAGAAACCCCAATCGTGGATATGGAAAAAGTTTTAAGAGAAACGTTTAGTTTAAAAGATTTTCTTAATTGTGAAAAAACTTCACAAATACTACAAGATAATTGGTATTTAGATTTTACTAGTAAATATGAAGGAAAATTAGAAGAGCTATATGAAACTGAAAGAAAATATTTTAGAGAAAATATATCCACATTATTTTATTATGACACTGATGGGACATTTGTTTCTCATTTAAAGGAAATTTTGTATAAACATATTAAACCCAAATATGATTTAGAAGTATTTTATGAAAATCCACATCTAGCAATGCCATTGATAGATAAAATAGAAAATTTAAAAGAAACAAATTTATTAGAGCATCAAAAAAATATCAAAGAAACATATAAAAAACACCAAGAAAATACAGAAAATGATAATAAAAAAACGTGGAAAAGTGAATAAACATAATTAGAAAATAAATATTTATATTAAATAACTACAATATAAATATTTATTTAATATATATATAATGGATTGTACATTAAAACCCACAGATATGATATTTTATCAAGAAGGAAATAAAACAAAAAGTTTAGGATTTGAAATTCACAATGAATTTTTAAACAAAATACCTGCTATTATCCAGAAAAATAATAAAGGCACAGCGCCTTTCGCTGTACCGGCGGGTTTATTTTTATTACACCAAACCTTAAATGATTTAGAAAACACAAATAATAAAATATCTATAAATAAAGAAAATAAACCGGAAAGTGGAGAACACGAAGATATTGATGGTGATCTATTTAAACGTCTACTAGAATTAACAAAACCAGGTAAAAAGAAAAAAGCCGATAGTATCAAAAATAGTAAAAAATCAAATAAAACAAATACAACGCGAAAATCAAAAACTAAAAGTAAAAAAACATCAACGAGAAAACGAAAATAAACTATTAATATTATTAAACTTATAACAATAAAAATATATCCCATGTTAAAGAAACAATTTCATTAATAATATCTTCAGGCAAGAGTGTTATTTCTAATAGTGTTTTTTTATAAAAATACGACCGGCTTCTAGATGAAAAAATTTTAGCAAATTTTAAAATATCTCCTCTTACAACTTTTAATTGGTGTTCTCTCTTAAAAGTAAATATAGGTCGAAAAACATTTGTATTTTTAAGTTTATAGCCCTTTAAAAGTGTGTTATCATCAATCCAATAGGCTTGTTGTTTTTGGACTAATGGATGTAAATAACGCAGTGTCGAAAAAATTTTACCTTTTTTATTATTTATCATATTGATATCAGCTTGATATACATACCTATCACTTACAAATTCAGTGACAAAATCCCAGTGATCATTTTTTTCTTCTTCTGTTTCAACTTTGCGATTTATGTTTTTATGCCAAATTCTTATTTTGGTTTTAAAAAATTTTTTAAAATCATGACCAGTAACAATAGTTGTTTTTTGTTGTTTTTTTATTGGTAACATAATTATATAATTTATCATATAATTATCTTAAATGTTTTTCCCAAAGCTTTTTGAAAAGCTTTACCAAAACAAGCTTTTGGAAAAAGCTTTACCAAAACAAGCTTTTGGAAAAAGCTTGTTTTAGTAAAGGCTTGTTTTGGTAAAGCTTTTCCTAAAAGCTTCTTAAAAGCTTCTTAGATTTGACTCCATTTATCATGGTTAAATGGTGATATTAAAATACTAGGAAGTTTATTTCGATAATGTTGGACTTTTTTATTAAATTTTCTTTCGGCCGCCGTTAAAGGAAATATATCTTGTTTTTCCATTATTTTTTTTTCTGTATCAGTTATTTTTGGTTTGTAACCGTAGCAATTAACACCAAATTTAGCATTGGGATTTCCAATATATCCACCATTAACCCCCGGACGACCACAATCATGTTCGTGACCTTTTATGGTTTGAAGATGTTTCCAAGTATCTGTTTGCGTCGGATATAAAGCCAATTGATCTTGCGACCAACCGTATCCGCACCATTCAGCACCATCGTTATAAGCTTTTTCCACTTCTTCAACACTGGCTAATCTTGATCCATATGCCTTACATACCGCTTTGGCATTATCATATTTATATTTATTATCTGACACATGAAACACTTGTGGTTCAATTGTAATCTCGGGGACGCCATCCGCAGTTACTCCAGATGTATCTTCGGTAAATTCGGGTGTTGTTACCGTAATGTCTACTTCTGGAACTGGGGAAAAAATATTTTTTACGCCAGTTTTAATATCAATATTAAAAAAGTATTGTAATCCGTTTACAAGTAATAAAAATATAAATAACCCCCACATGATTATTTCAATAAATTTTAAACCAGTACTAGTTCCAGATGAGGCGGGTGCGACAGCAACCGATTCTGAAATACCTAAATAACTAAATAAAATATAATACACTAAAATTACAAATGTGAAAATAACCAATACTAGGGGATTAGAACCAACACCAGCAGCATTATTTACATAATCATACATATGAGGAAATCCATCCGTTGGACTAACATTAACATTCATTTATATATTAAATAGTTTTTATTTTTTTTGTTTTCGATAGAAAAAACAATACGCCTTAGGACTTTTCAATTTTGAAATTTCAATGGGCGTCACTGAAGCATCATTAAATTTATACCAGTTTCCACTTTGATTTTTAACAGAAGCCGTATAATGACCCCCGGTTGTTCCTCCTCCATGATCACATATACCATATAAATCATATTTATAACTATCTTTGTCATATCCAACAATATATTTAGTTAAATCTAGATTTTCCAATGGAAAATCAACTAAACATTGATTTTTTTTTCTATGATCGGAAAATCTTTTTAATGTGATAATTAAAATATCAGGCAAACTCCAAAATACAATTTGTCTGGCAGCTTTTTCACGTTTTTTTGTTTCTTCATCAACTTCTATTTTACATTCCAAAGGTTCAACTTTTGTATATAAATCAAAACAATCATATAAATCAACAGAAACACCAATATTTTGAGAATTTTCGGGAAGTCCTAAATCTAATGACAAAAAGGGCTCAGGACTTACACTACTGTAATCACTTTCAACAGAAACAACTTTTGAAACATGAATACCATAAAACATGTTTAGAAACTCAGAATATTCTTTTTTATACATTGTTTTCATCATTGTAAAACAAAGACTAGCCATATTATCTGTTTTATTTTCAACGGTTCCGGTTATTTCCATATTAACTTCCCTCTGGATAGATGTATGGAAAGATTCCAATAAAAATAATAAAAATTCCGGTAAATCATTTTGGGCAAACCCAGTAAATATTTCTCTATTTTTTATTTTAGCAACTTTTTGAACTGTCCCTAAAAAACCCCCAGGACTTATAATACAATTTTCACTCCACATCATTTCCCTCAATTTATCCCACTCCATTAATATAAGAGATTCTGGTTTTTTATTTAGATTTTTTTTATATTTACCCGTAATTAAAAAATTATTTAATTCGTATGTGTGAGATAAACATTGTAAAGTGGAATTCATAAAACAAGTATTACCTAAATTTTGAAGCCCTGTTTTGCCTTTATCTATTTCTGAAGTTGTTTTTTCCATTTGTTTATTTTTATATACTATATTTTTTATACTTTATATCATTTATATTAAATAAAAATATTCTATCTTAAATATAATAAATGAGCAATGCTAATATTTTTTCTTTGGTTGAAGAGTATTTAAATATATGTTCTCGACATCAAGAAATAGTAAGAGAGAGAGAACTTATTATAGCTGATTTTCATTATAATACATCAATAGTATTAATAGAATATTTAAGACAATTACCATTATCAAGTTTAAGAGAGCAGACAAATCCATCTACAAGCACACCGTCCACCAGAGTACCCGCATCAAACTCAGCAAGACCAACTCCTCCACTATCTAGAAGAAATAGAGAAACTAATTTATATGATAGTATTTTAAATCGAAGAAGAAGTATATACTCTACTCCACCCAATACAACTAGAAATCGAACATCAAATAATACATATAGAAGAAGCACAACCACCCCATCATGGTCAAATTATGTTAGATCAGGATATAATTCATCAGCGTCATCGGTGTTTGATCAACCTCCCAATACAACTAGAAATCGATATTCAGCATTTCCTTCAAACTCAACAACCTCATCTTTACCCGCACAGACTTCCACATCGGGAACGCAAACGTCAACGTCTTCACCCACACAGACTTCTACATCGGGAACACAAACGTCAACGTCTTCACCAACACAGACTTCCACATCAGGAACGCAAACCCCAACATCACTGTCAACGCAAACCCCTACTTCAACAACAACAGACGAACACAACCAAACATCACAACCACCTGTAAATTTATCTGAAGCTGATACGTCATCAGATACATCTAACGACCCCCAAACAGATTATCCACTTACTTTCCCGCCTAGAGAAACAGGTAACAACGACTCATTACATATTAATACTGATATTTCAGCTCATAATAATTTGGACGAAGAAACACTCCCTTCGCAAGTATTAGTCCATTCACCGCCACCCAATACTGAAATAAGTAACTCGGACACTACAATAAACATGAGAAACACTAGAAACTCCATAATGACAAGGCCAGTAGTAAATAGTTATGCAAGCAACAGTGATTTAGGCTATGCCAGCAACAGAGACAGTGATTTAGGAATTACAATTGCTGATATGGGTTTAGGAAGGAGAAGAACAACCAACGTAAGAACATTTATTAGCTCTTTCGAGTCGCCTGTTAGGATACGCCCTTCACGTTCTCAAATAAATAACGCAACTTCGCTGATTAGATTATCAGATGTAACAACTGATATATCTGGAAATACAACCCAAACGCGTTGTCCAATTGATTTAATTGATTTTACAGAAGACGATTCTATAATGAGAATAGATCATTGTGGTCATTTATTTAGAGAATCCAATTTAAGAATACATTTTAGAAACAATACAAGATGTCCGTTATGTCGTTTTGACATCAGGGATCATAATAATGTATAAATTATTTTTTTTTTAAAATATAATTTATGCTATTATAATATAATGCCAAATAAAGGAACCAGCAGAGCAAAGCAAAAAAGAGCAGGGTCATCAGGACAATCCTCAAAATTTTATAAAATTAAAACATCAAAAGGCATTGTTAATATACCGGGTGCACAAGGATTTGGAAAAAAAAATAACAATAGATGTGGTAATTGTTATAAATAAAAATTTAATTATTAAAACAATGATATTTTTTTAAGATTATTTTAATTAAAGAACGAATGTATGGTTTTTTGTCCATTTTTAATATTATTTGCTTGTCTTATTGAACTATCAAATATTATTCTTTTAACATGTTTATTTCTTAATTTTGTTTCTTGTTCGTCAAATTTCTTCTCATCAGATAAATATTTTTTTTTCAAACTCCGTATTTTCATATTAAATGACTGAATTTTAGATTTAAATTCTGGCATCTGTTCTAGTAAAAGAGCAAAGACTTGTGTTACTGGTTTTTGTATTTGATTAGTTATATAGAAACCATAATCCGGTTTTAATTTTTCTTGTTTAATAAATTCTGGATTTTCTATTTTATCTCCCTGTAACTTTACTTTTTTTTTTGTTTGGATATAAACATACGGTATGCGAGAACCCACAGAAGGTTTATTCCCAGGATCTCGTTGTCCCATTCTATCTGCTAAAACTTTGTGAGCTATGCTATCCGGATTTTTATAGAACCCTCTCAGAGATTTACTAATAATTAATTTTTCCAAAGGAAATTTTTCATCAACCATATCTTGTAAAAATTGTTTTGTAAATTTAACAGCCTTAGTAATATCTTGCGATTCCATCATAATTTTAATGATACCACCGTAGCAATCTTTTACTATATTCGCATTATCTCGTCGTTTTAATACAATTCCCATTGATTTTTCTTTACATTTGTTTGGATTGGTTTCATATAACATCCCAACATATCGTTTCTTAGATAACAATAAGAACGGCATAAATGTTTTTTCATACTCTAAGTCGTGCGGTGGTTTCAAGAATTTAGAAGCCATTTCACCCGCCTCAATTGCTAACTCAATTGTAATTTCCAACCCTTTTTTCCCTACTATAGGAGTTCCATCGAGTTCTGTCAAATGAAATGTAAAGAACACTGAATCTGTGTCGCCATAGATATACTCGGCGTTTGTTTTTACCTTGCCGTATTTTGTTTCGCAAATTCTATCTGCGTAAACATTTTCAATAATTTTTTGACCATAAATCAATAATTTCCTACCTGTAGCCGTTGTAGAAGCGGCAATATCCATTTCGTAAAATGAACTTGTTTTTGCCCCACATTGACCATACAGAGAATTCGCAACTACTTTAATCGATAATTGTCGCTGATTAAATACATTTTTCATAAAACTACTGTATGTGTCTTTAACATCAACCACCTCGCTTTTTTTAACGGTCGTGTATGTTTTTTTTAAATCACCATTTTCCAATGTAACATCTGTTACAACATAATTATCGTCTTTTTCGGAGACTAACCCTATGATTTTCGTTTCGTCTGTCGTAGTTATTGTTTTATATTTAGCTTTAACACGAGTCGCTTTTCGCGCAGCCAATAGATTTTTTAAAATAGAAGGCATAATAGCTTTTTTATTGTCTGGAAACTGAGCAAAGCGACAAATTTTTGTCCCTACCTTAATTTTTTCTTCTTTTTTTTTCCCATCAGGAGAAATCCATTCATATCGGTCATATTCGATATCCACGTATTTATAATCTTCCAAATTATCGTATATATATTTACCATCTTCATCCCTCGCTCCTGTTCTAGCTATCTCTTTTCCTTCTAAATCGTATTCTTTAGTCCAAACTTTACTATCATGTGATATATTTTCACTAATCATACAACTCGGATACAGTGAGGAGTAATCCACTACGGCTACTGGATTTTTATCATCATAAAATCTTCTTTTTGGTTTTAAACAAATAGCGCCTTCATACGAACCATCACCGTCCGGCTTTGCGACAACAGGCATCAAAGTTTTTTTTTCTCGACATTTTTGCGCGATAAATGAAAGTAATTTGATACCTTGTCCTCTCATGACAATATAATCAACGGGGACACTACAAATATTTGCTTCCTCCACCATACCCGTCCAGATATCTAATTTTCGAAATAAATGATGAACTAGGTTACAATCCTGAAAACAGTATTGCGCAATAACTTTCTTATCATGACTAGTTCCTGTATCGGAAAATGCCTGAAATAAATCAGCAACAGTAACATCATCCTTGCCCAATCCCCATCTTAATTTGATTTTTTCTTTTAAATCAATTAAACCTTCAATTATATAGGTCCCATCATTATTAATTTCAATAACACGAAATTTTTTCCCATCCATATAACTATCGTTTGAGTGACCAATGATTTCAAAACACACATAATTATCTTTTTGAAGACCCATTAAATTTTTGCTGAAAATAACGGTTTCATTTTTTTTTTTATTTGGTTCACATTTAACTACTGAATCGCCAATAAAATGCGAACCAACATCTTGTAATTTATATGATCCAAGATTTACTGTTTTACGAAAATGATTATATAAATCTACCTGAACAGTCCCGTCCATCTCAATAAAGGTTAAATTATGCGTTCCACTCGCAATTTTGATAGATTTTTCACGTTTAATTCCATTTTCGCCATTATTGCGTGATAATTTCATAAACTCCTCTTTACAATTGGTTTCTTCAGCTCTTTCATACATAAACTTCCAATCAAAACCAAAGATATTATATCCAATAATCACATGAGGTTTTTCTCGTTTTATCATGTTAGTCCATGATTTTAGTAACTCGCCTTCGTCATCGTAGCATTCAATATCGCATTTTGAATTTTCCATTTTCACCTCATCGCATTTACCCAAACAAACGCCATGGTTGTAATATGGCGTTGAATCTCCAACATTCATAAATGTAGAACCGATAAATGTAACTGGGTCACCTTGTAGAGGAAATAAATTATATTTACAACCTTTAACCCATTCTAAAGCTTCGTCAATGATTTCTAATTTTTTTAATTTATCTATTTTGTCATTGTTTAAATATTGCAAAAGTGTCAGATTTTTAATATAATTTTTATAATCGAGTATATCATTAAAATCTTCATCTTCGTTACAGTCATCGTTGCTAGTATATTTATTTAGTCTTTCATTTCTTTTAATAGCAGGTCGCTTAGTATCAACAATGACTTTATACAATGTTTCTTTGAGAAACGGGGCAAATTTTTCTAATATCCTGTCTTTTGTAATATTTTTCCATTTTGGAAAAACATGGTTTATTTCTTCAATATTGTCGAATTTAAAGGCTGTTAAAAGCATTTTCTGAAGTAAAATATTTTGTTCGTTTTTTGTTTTTTTTTTAATAGACGATTTATTTTTATACCAATAATTAATAACATCGCTCACCCATTTTCGATAATGTTTTTTGGCTACTGGAAAATCACCGTGGCTCGAACCAGCCTCTATATCAAAACTCATGACCTTAACAGGCACTCCAATTTCCTTATTTGGTAATGGTTTTATATCACTTGAATTTACAGTATATTCGTAATCGCAATTTGTGGATGTTTGACGATTTGCCGAATTTATATCAATTTCAATCCATCCAGAAGGACTTATCTCTTGAATATGAAAATATCTCAATAATGGTGGTAATTTGGCTTCGTAAAGTTCGGTTTCGCAGCCAAAAATTTTATATTTTCTTAAAACATCGCGCGATCCAAATTGTGAGTAACGATCTTTTACTCTGTACATCCAGAATTCTTTTATTTTATACATGGCCGATGTATTTCTAAATTTAATTAATACAAAATGATATTCGCGACCTTTGTCAAAGCCATATAATTTTTTTCTTTTAATAATTTTGCTCGATAAAATGTCCTTTTCTACATAACATTTGTAATCTTCTTGATTTCTCAAAATATAATCTTCTTTTGTTTCTTTTACACCGTCTTCGGTATTTTCCAAAGAAGGATTTATAAATTGTCGTCGCCCTTTTGTAAATTCGTCGTAGTTTTTTCCTAACTCATCAATTCTAAGTTTTTTTTTTAATTCTTTTATAAAAAGTTTTTTTTTGGACACGCCCCAATTATCGGCAACTTTAATATAAAAGAATGGACGAAACCCTTTTACTTTTATAGAATATGATTTACCTTGTTCATCAATGCCAAACATTTGAATCATAAATTCTCTTGTTTTGGAAATTTCATTTTTAAAATTAGATAATTTAAAACTTAATAATCGACATTGTGGATTTGTTGTCATTTTGTGAAGTTACTATTTATTTCAGTGATAACTTTAATTCAATTTTTAGAGCGTTAATTTAATTAAGTTTTTTATTATTATGAAATACTTAATCGCGAATTATGTGATAAATTAAATACAATTATGGAAAATATTAATATTTATTTAATATATAATGGGTAAAAGTGGAAAAAACGCAAAAGATAAACGCGCTGGAGGAAAAGGACAATCGTCACGGTTTTACGTTTTAAATGGAAAAAAAATTGCCGGTGGACAAGGTATTGGAAACAAATCGACTAACACGGGTTCTGCGGGATCGAATTTATCCAATATAAAAATTAGAACTGGGTCTTCTGGACTTGATTGTGTTTTAACTGGAGGAGCTTCTAGTATTAATGATTTGACCGATGCCTTAGTAGAAAGTAATAGTATTTATTTAGGCAATGATCCATCTAACACTACAAACACAGCTCAATATAATGTAGCTGTGGGAATAACCGCTTTAGACGTAATCACGACTGGTGATAAAAATGTTGCGGTGGGTCACGACGCGTTAACATTAAACACAACGGGTAGTGAAAATACAGCCAGTGGAAGTGGTGCGTTATATTCAAACACAACGGGGAATAAGAATACAGCCAGTGGAATAGAAACATTATATTCAAACACAACGGGGAGTCAGAATACAGCCAGTGGATTTAGGTCGTTATATTTAAATACAACGGGGGTAAATAATACAGCCAGTGGAATAGAAACATTATATTCAAACACAACGGGGAGTCAGAATACAGCCAGTGGATTTAGGTCGTTATATTTAAACACAACGGGGGGAAATAATACAGCCAGTGGAATAGAAACATTATATTCAAACACAACGGGGAATCATAATACAGCCAGTGGATTTCAGGCTTTATATGCAAACACAACTGGTGATAGTAATACAGCCAGTGGATTTAGGTCGTTATATTCAAACACAACGGGGAATTATAATACAGCCAGTGGAGATTCGGCGTTATATTCAAACACAACGGGGAGTCAGAATACAGCCAGTGGATATGAGGCATTACGAGCAAACACAACGGGTATTAATAATACGGCAATTGGGCATGGTGCGGATGTTGCGTTAAGCAATTTAACCAACGCAACAGCAATCGGATATAATGCGTCTGTGAATGGAAGCAATACAATTCGCTTAGGTAATACTTCTGTTTCTGTAATAGAAGGACAAGTCGCCTTTACCGCCGCCTCAGACAAAAGAATTAAAAAAAATATTATTGATGGTGACTTGGGCTTAGATTTCATTACAAAACTCAGACCAGTTAAGTACAACATGGTTAATCCTGCCGATTATCCTGAAGAATTATTGGAGAAACGTTTCAAGGGAGAAACACCTGATAAAAGACCCGAAGATAATTCTCGTGTATATGATGGTTTAATAGCACAAGAAGTAGAGGAAACCCTCAAAAAAATGAACAAAACGTGGTCTGGACATAATATTGGTGGTGGCGAAGGAAAACAACAATCACTTGCTTATAGTAGTTTAACGATGCCTTTAATTAAAGCGGTTCAACAACTTAATGATAGACTTATTACACAAGAGAGTGAAATCATTGAACTCAAAAAAATAATTCAAGAATTAAAAAAGTAATATTTAATAATTATTATCACTATATATTTTAGTAATGAAGTTCAAAGACTCATTTTTATCGGTAACCATAATATTAATATTTATTGGACTATATTTATTTAGCATAGTTGCGGTCGGGTTTAAAAAAATAGAAAAAGAGTGGCCAGAATATCGCTGTAACCCAGTAATGATGCCTTTTGCATCCTATTTTGGACATGACCCAGTAGAAAATTTTACACAATGTATTGGTTCTATCCAAAAAAATATGATGGGTTTTTTTCTACAACCTATTCATTTTATTATCAGTATGTTGGGCGATTTTGGCAGTGTTATCTCTGAAGCGATTCAAAAAATAAGAGAACTTCAGAATTTCATTAGAAACGGAATCACCGGAATTACGGGCGATATATTTGGAATTTTTATGAATATTTTAATACAATTTCAAAGATTAATAATGGGTATTAAAGATTTAATTATGAAGATTTTAGGAGCCGCAACCGTAATTATGTATTTAATCAATAGTCAAATGCTTTTAGGAGAAAGTATTTGGAAAGGTCCAATCGGTGGTGTTTTAAGAACGCTATGTTTTCACCCAGAAACACCACTTAAATTACAAGATAAAACAACAGTATCAATGAAAGATATTAAACTTGGTTCTATTTTAGAAAATGGCAGTAGAGTAAAAGCCATATTGAGAATAGAAGGTGGGAAAGAGCATCCTTTTTATAAAATATACAGCAAAAAATTAAAACGATATATTTATGTTACCGCTGAGCATCAAATACAAAACCCAGATACAAAAAAATTTATTTTTGTCCAAGACTACGATAAAGCTGAAAAAACGACTGAATTTTCAGAAGAATTAAGCTGTCTTGTTACAGATGACCATTTAATCCCCATCGGAGAGTTTACTTTCTGGGATTGGGAAGATTAAATTTAATTTATCAATAGATATTATCCCCTTTTACTATATATGGAAAATATCTATTCAGCCTTTTCACAATCCATTGATAAATTATACGATAAGGCCACTTATTTAGACAAATATGGTGGATCGGTTATAATAACCAGCGTAACTTTATTTGTGTTTTTTTTAATTTTTTCTTATTTTTATGTTCAAACAAAAATTAAACCAATTAAGGCGGATTGGATAAACCAACGTTGTAATCCTGCGGTTATTCCTTTTGCCGGTGTTATAAATGCCGGTGAAGGAGAGAGTAAAATAGAATATACAGCTAAAAATTTTTCCGAATGTACAACCAGTATATTAACACAAATAGTGGGTTTCTTTTTACAACCTATTCATTTTTTGACAAATTCGTTGGCTGAATTTTTTAAGGTATTAGGAGAAGCAATACAAAAAATCCGAGAATTATTTAATAAAGTAAGAAAAGCCATAATGAAGATCGTTGAAACAATTATGCACCGAATTACAAATGTATTGATACAAATGCAAGTTTTAACTATGAAAATTAAAACCGTTTTAGGAAAAACACAGGGTGTTTTAGCGGCTGGACTTTATACAACAATGGCTTCTTATTTGGCCATGAAGTCATTTTTTGGAGCAATGATAGAAATAATAATCGCGTTTTTAGTGATTTTAGCCGCAGCCGTGGTAGTGGCATGGATTTTTCCTTTTACATGGCCTTTCGCGACCGCCGCCACCGCATTTTTCATTGCCATCGCCGTTCCGACAGGCATAACAGCTGGTTGGTTGGGTCATATTTTAGAACTCACAACTAGTAACATTCCTAATACACCCGGTTGTTTTATCAAAGACACAAAAATAAAAATGTTTGATAAAAGCGAAAAAAAAATTATTGACATTCATTTAGGAGATAAATTAAGTGATGGTGGTTTTGTAACAGCAAAATTTAAAATTTTAAAACAAACCAAAAAACTATATAATTTAAATAATGTGATTGTTACTGGCTGTCATGACGTATATCACAACACATTGGGCTGGATAAAAGTTTCGGATTATCCTGATATTAAAGAAGTATCAGCGGATTTCACAGACCATGAATATGTATACTGCTTGAATACCACTTCAAAAATATTACCAATTAATAACGTGGTTTTTGCGGATTGGGATGAAGTTGATGAA
>Ga0206130_10005206_pt1 | contig 15523 bp, 17 predicted proteins | sample Helgoland_Spring_9_FD_148637 | JGI IMG/M metagenome (GOLD analysis project Ga0206130, IMG submission 148637) | Pelagic subsurface seawater microbial communities from Kabeltonne, Helgoland, North Sea - Helgoland_Spring_Bloom_20160512_1 | ecosystem: Environmental > Aquatic > Marine > Epipelagic ... | reverse complement strand
CTATTTGATATCTAATTTAGAATACAATCTATACTGAGAACATAATCCATCACCATTGATGAGTATTGTAAAAAACTTGGTATGCTAAGTTTCAGGGTAAAGAGTTTGATGAATAATTTAATATTTTTAGATTTTGATGGAGTGCTTTTTAATACTGCAAAAGAGGCTTACGCTGTATCAATGATTGCAGTAAATACATTTATGGATATTGATAATGTAAAATTTGATTCCAAATATTATCATGATTTTATAAAATATAGATATTTAGTAGGACCCGCTTGGAATTATAAGTACATATTAGAGATATTAGATAGTGATGGTGTGTTAAATTTTGAGCATAAGTATAAGACCCTAATACAAAATGCTAAAAAGGAAGATTATCAGAAGTTCGAAAATTCTTTTTTTGAAGCAAGAAGATCACTAAAAGAGGATAATTTTTCGCAGTGGTTACAGCTAAATGAGCCTAATGATTTTTTAACTTTAGTAAAACCATTTTTAGTTTCTAATAGAGATTTCTTTAGGATTATAACGACCAAAGATAAAGCTACAGTTACGAAATTATTAGATATCAATAATGTACTTTTTTGTACTAAGCTGATCTATGATCGAGAAGATTTTGAAAAGTATGAAAATAAAGCAAATATTATAAAGTCTATATTGTCGTTAAACAACGTAGAAAAAGCTATATTCATTGATGACAGTGAGCAGCATCTTTCAGGATGTCGGAATATTAAGAATCTAGAACTATGCCAACCAAATTGGGGCTATGTCTCTAAAGATGATAAGGGGGTTCAGTCGAAAGAAGTCATTCTTGAAAAAGTAAGAAAACTATTAAGGTAAAATTATGTTTGGAATGGAAAACAAATTATATCAGCAAATTTGTAAGTTAAAAGGTGAATACAATCTGGTTGGAATTAAGGCCGAATTTGAAGCTGAAGGTTCATCTTTTCGTGATCTTGTCAGGCTGAGAAGGCTTACATCAAAAGCAGGAGTAGATCTTTTCCTTAAAATAGGTGGTGTTGAAGCTGTTCGGGATTTAAAGGATGCCCTTGAAATAGGTGTGGATGGGCTTATAGCACCCATGGTGGAGAGCAAGTTTGGAGCCAAAAAGTTTCATGATAGTTTAAAATACATTTATGGAAGCTCTGAGGTTAATACCACCCTTAATCTTGAAACAAAAAATGCTATAGATCAACTTGATGACATATTAGACTTCTCTCATGGTAAATTCGATAATATAACAATTGGTCGTTCTGATTTAACTAGTTCTTACTTTGATGCTGATATAAAACCTGATAGTGACTTTATTTTTGAACTTTTGCACCAAGTAGGGAGTAAGGTAAAAGATAAGGGTTTAACATGTACAGTAGGTGGGAGTGTTTCTTCTAAAACTATAGAGAAATTTAATAGTAATTATCCACATCTAAAAAATATCATTTATAAAATAGAGACAAGAAAAGTAATTATACCTACCAATTCATTTCTTGAGAGAAAAGGAGCTATGGATGAGGCGTTAAAATTCGAAGAATTATATATTCTATCTAAAGAAGAATTTTCTAATGTTTATATAGGCTCAGAAATGGCAAGACTGACAGAGCTAAAAAGGAGAAAGTAATGGGTTTTGAGTTAGTTATGCCAGTAAGTAAAAGAAAATCATGTAATGCTTCTTTAGTGCATCTAGTCCTTTGTGACTCATCATTATCTGATTTTTTCAGTTTTTCATCTATAAAAATGAAAGATATTTATATTTCCCAGTACACCATTGGGCCTAGCGTCTGCAGTTATCGAGAGGTTTACAATGCTTAGTGATATTGGAGTCGTCATTCCTGTGAGGCTTGGAAGTACTAGAATTATAGAAAAAGCGGTCTTGCCTTTTGCTGAATCCAATCTTTTAGATTGGAAAATAAAACAACTGAAGGAAGTTATTTCGGTAAAAAATATTTATGTCAGTACTGAAAGTGATAAATTGAAACAAATAGCGTTAAATAACGGAGTGCAGATACATCATAGGAATTCCTATTTATCAAGCGGTCATGATGCCTCTTTCAGTGAGATAATTACTGGGATTGTTAAAGATATTCCTTTTGAGCATATAGCCTGGGTGACAGCTGTAGTACCTTTGATGCGTCCGAAAGATTACAAAAAGGCATTTAAAACTTATTTAAAAGAAGTTGTTAAATTAGGAAAAAATGATTCTTTATTTTCAGCTAATGTTTTTAAAGAATACATTTGGGATAGCAAGAAACCAATTAATTATCAGGCTGATAAAAATCACACAATTAGCCAAGACCTCCCTGATATATTTAGAGTTACAAATGGCTTATACATGCGAAGCAAAAAAGCCATTCTGGAAGAAGGTTATTTTTTGGGAAAAAATCCACATAAGTTTTTGGTATCTAAGCTTGCAGGTATAGATATAGACGAAAGTGAAGACTACGAAATAGCTAAGACGCTTTTGGATATGTATTATGCAACAAAAAACAGCTAGTCCTGATAAGTGTGAGACGTGCCCTTATTGTTTTATTTATAACACCTGCTCCTATTTTTAATTGATTGACTTAAAATGCAAAAATCAACATATACCAAGCTTTGGAATTATTTATCAAAGCGCCGTCAAGTGCAGTTTGTTGGGATTTCGATTTTAATGGTGATAGCATCATTAACAGAAGTATTAAGCTTGGGCATGGTTGTGCCGTTTTTGGCCATTTTGGTTGATCCAGCGAAGGTTTTTGAATATTTATTTCTTCAACCCATCATTCAGTATTTTGACATCATCACACCCAATCAATTAACGTTACCGATAACAGTCATTTTTATAATTGCAGCGATGTTTGCTGGAATTGTTCGTTTGACACTTCTCTATTCAATGACAAGACTTTCACACGCAACAGGTGCTGATCTAAGTATTAGTATTTATCGTCGAACATTATATCAAGAATATGAAATTCACATATCTCGAAATAGTAGTGAGTTGATCAATGGGATTATCACTAAAACAAATATGGTGATCCACGGGATCATCAATCCCATTTTAGTATTTATTAGTTCCATTATTTTACTTACTGGCATTTTGACTGTGCTTCTTAGTATAAATTTTAATGTATCTCTTTCAGCTTTTGTGGTTTTTGGGATGCTTTATTGGGTGGTTATTCTATTTACAAAATCTAAAATCAAAGAAAACAGTCAAATCATTTCACAAAAATCTAATCAAATGGTCCAGTCTTTGCAGGAGGGCCTTGGGGGAATCCGTGATGTGATTATTGATGGTAGTCAGGATTTTTATTGTGAAATTTATAGAAGTGCTGATCTTCCATTACGCCGCGCAACAGGGACCAACCAATTTATTGGAGGGAGTCCTCGATTCGCAATGGAGGCAATTGGGATAACTCTGATCGCTATTTTTGCTTACAGGATGACACTTCAAAATGAAGGAATAGCTTCGTCAATTCCTTTATTAGGAGCACTTGCACTTGGAGCTCAAAGACTGATGCCGGCACTTCAGCAATTATACAGTTCATATAGTTCAATAAAAGGTGCAGAGTCGTCTTTCCTAGATGTTTTAGCTCTATTAGACCAGACTATATTGGAATCTGATGCAGGATTAGTGCTAGAGCCGCTGCATTTTAATAATGATATTAAGTTGAAGAAGCTGAGCTTTAAATATGTAAGGAACTCGCCATGGGTACTCAAAGATATTGATTTACTCATTACTAAAGGTCAGCGAATAGGTTTTATAGGTGCAACTGGAAATGGGAAAAGTACATTATTAGATATAATGATGGGCCTTCTCTCACCAACAACTGGAAGCTTGGAAATTGATAGCCAACAATGTACTACTCAAAATCGTAGGTCCTGGCAGAAACATGTGGCGCATGTTCCCCAAAATATATACCTCTCTGATAGCTCAATAGAAGAAAATATTGCCTTTGGCATTCCAAAAGATCAGATAGACCTTAAGCAGGTAGAAAAAGCAGCTGAGCAAGCTCAGATTCTAGATCTGATTTCTGGCTGGGAACATGGCTTTAAAACTTTGGTTGGTGAGAGGGGGATAAGACTATCGGGTGGACAAAGGCAGAGAATTGGAATCGCGAGAGCGCTGTATAAAAATGCGGATGTGTTGATATTCGATGAGGCAACTAGTGCTTTGGATAATAATACAGAGGAACTGATAATGAACTCTATAGAAAATTTGAATAGAGACATTACAGTATTAATAATAGCGCATAGGCTCACAACATTGAAAAACTGTGATGTTATTTATGAATTAAAAAATGGCTCTATTAGTGTAAGTTCAATGCCTGAAGAAAATAATTACGACATTTAAATATCACTCTAATTAATGTAAATAGAAAAAATACTAATGAAAAAAACAATTAAGAAAGTTATAGAATGGTTGTTAGATAAATTATCCAATACTGCAACTGGAAGATTTGTTCATCGTAGTTTAATCGATAAGGCTATGTCTAAAACAGCTAACGTAAATCATAATGAAACTAGTCTTGTTTTTTCGATACCTAATACGCTTAATGAATATCGCGTAAACTCATTTTCATCAAAAGAGCCAGAAACTCTTGAATGGATTGATAGCTTTAAAGAGGGGAGTGTGTTTTGGGATATTGGAGCAAACGTTGGTTTATATACCTGTTATGCAGCTAAAAAGAAAGATTGTCTTGTTATATCCTTTGAACCCTCAGTATTTAATTTAGAATTGCTAGCGAGAAATATCTTTTTAAATAGTGCCACCAATGCTGTTACTATCGTTCCACTCCCCCTGTCTGACAACAATGAAGCAAATACATTAAATATGTCCACAACTGAGTGGGGAGGTGCACTGTCTACTTTTGGCAAAAGCTATGGCCAAGATGGTAAGGATTTGATTGAAATTTTTAAATTTAAAACTTATGGTTTTAAGATGGATTATTTAGCTGAGGTTATGAAATTACCATTACCCAAGTATATAAAAATTGACGTCGATGGTATCGAACACTTAATCCTAAAGGGTGGATCTAAAACTCTATCAACTGTAGATGGCGTGCTGATAGAGATTGATGATAATTTTTCTGAACAAGAAAAAAAATGTTCTGAACTGCTTACTTCATCTGGATTAGAGTTGATAGAAAAGAGACATGGTAGAGGACTTGAAGGAACTGGTCAGTATAACCAAATATGGAAGCGTGGAGGAAATTAAAATGACGCTTAAAGAGAAATTATTAAATAGCCAGCTAACAATAGGGTCTTGGATTACCTTAGGAAATACTTCAATTGCAGAAATTTTATCTAACGCAGGTTTTGATTGGTTAGTCGTAGACTTAGAACATACCACTATCTCTTTGGATCAAGCAGGAGAGATTATCCGCACTATTGAGCTTGCTGGGACGCCTTCATTGGTCCGCTTGACAGATAATGATAAAAATCAAATTAAAAGAGTAATGGATGCAGGGGCACAAGGTATTGTTGTTCCAATGGTCTTAAGCGCAAGTGATGCAATTAAAGCGGTTTCTGCGACCCGTTATCCTCCACTCGGTAATAGAGGAGTGGGTTTAGCCCGTGCACAAAATTATGGTGTAAAATTTAAAGAATATTTTTCTTGGCAGGCAGATATGAATTCTGGACCTGTCGTGATTGTTCAAATTGAGCATATCGAAGCGGTTGATAATTTAGAAGAGATTCTTAACGTCGAGGGTGTAGATGCATTTATTATAGGTCCGTACGACCTATCCTGTTCCATGGGAATTCCAGGAGAATTTGAAAATCCTGAATTTATAAAGGTTATTGATAAAATTGTTTTGACTGGACTTAAGATGAAAGTAACTAGTGGCCTGCATGTCGTAGAGCCCGATACAAAGAAATTAGATGCTGCTGTTAACGCAGGACATAAGTTTATTGCCTACAGTGTAGATAGTAGGATGCTTGACGTGACAGCTAGGATAGGCGCAAGTAAACGAAACCGGGGCTGTGTATGAAAATAGTTGGTATTGTTCCAGCGAGAATGGGATCTACAAGGTTTCCGGGAAAACCTATGGAAAAAATTCTTGGTATGCCAATGATTGGGCATTGCTATCACAGGTCCGCAATAGCGTTTGGGATTGATAACACCTATGTGGCCACTTGTGATATTGAAATCGCTGATTATATTGTGTCTATCGGTGGAAACGTTATTATGACAGAAGACACACACACTCGGGCCACGACTAGGACTGCTGAAGCACAAAAATATATCGAAAAGAAAACAGGGCTAAAAATAGATATCGTAGTTATGGTGCAAGGTGATGAGCCATTAATTCTGCCAAAAACACTAAGTGAAATAGCTCCAGAATTTATTAATAAATCTGTCAATGTTGTAAATATAATGTCATCTCTGTTAACAGAAGAATCATTTAATGATTTCAATAATGTAAAAGTAGTTGTTGATAAACAAAATAACGCGCTATATTTCTCTAGAGCACCAATACCATCATCATGGCAAGGTTGGAAAGATATACCTAAATATATGCAGACTGGAATCATCGCCTTTAGAGGGCATATTTTGACTGATTTTAACTCTAAAAAAGAGACAGGTTTAGAACAAATAGAATCGGTAGATATGAATCGTGTACTAGAGAATGGAGGTAAGATTAGAATGGTCCCAACAAATTGTATAACTATAGGTGTAGATACTTTTGAAGAGCTTAAGTCTGCAGAAAAGCTAATGGAAGATGATGAAACGATAAAGCAGTATTTATAAAACGTTTATAGATCCAAAACAACACACAAACGCTTAGAAAGTAGAAAAATGATCACAACTAATCAGCAAAGAACAGATGAATATTTAAAAAAATTCGATCGAGAATCGGTAATTAAAAGCCTAATTAAGAAAGATAATCCTATCATATTTGATGTTGGGGCAAATGTAGGTGATACGCTTGTTGAATTTAAAGAGTGGTGGCCAAGTTCTGAGGTACATTGTTTTGAGCCTCAAGAAGAGTGTTGGCCAGAACTTGAATCGAAGGTCCTGCATAATAATTATAAAGATGTGTTTATTAATAAGCATGCAGTAGGTGATGTGGAGAAAGATGCGGAGTTTTACTCACATGATATAACGAGCGGTCAATCTGGACTTCATAAGATTAATTCGGATAGTTTAGATTCTATAAATTTAAGTCTGTTAAAAAAAGATAAAAATCTAGAAAAATATAAATCAACCATAAACCATAAAAGAACTGTAAAAGTGATTCCGTTGATCAATTACATTAACCGAGAAAAACTTCACCACATTGATTTAATGAAAATAGACACTCAAGGGCACGAACCTGAAGTATTGAGTGGTTTTAAAGATTCTCTATCAATAGTAGACGTTATTGTCACAGAATTAATGTTTTATGATTTTTACGAAAGAAGCCTTTCATTTTCAGATATTGAAAATTATTTACTCCCCGCAGGGTTTCGTTTATTTGATATAAGCCATATATCTAAAAACCCGATGAATGGAAGGACGGATTGGGTTGATGTGATCTATGTTAATGAAAGAATCAGAGCAAAATAACGGTATTATGACTATAAAAGTTGGAATTGCGGGATATGGTGTAGTTGGAAAAAGGCGGCGAGAGTGTGTCGACCAAAATTCACAATTAAGCTTGGTGGCGATATGTGATCAATCTTTTTCTGATAGTGATGTGATGGTAGATGATTTGAAAATATACAAACATTACCTCGATCTATTAGAAGAGGATCTTGATGTCTTGATTGTTTGTTTGACCAATGACATTGCACCGGAAGTAACAATAGCAGGGCTAAATAAAGGATTTCATGTATTTTGTGAAAAACCGCCTGGTCGGAATGTTTCAGATATTCAACAAGTCATTATAGCAGAAAGAAAAAATCAACATTTAAAGTTAATGTACGGTTTCAATCATCGCTACCACTACTCAATAAAAGAGGCACTGAAAGTTGTGCGTTCAGGTGAGTTAGGTAAAGTTATTAATATGCGCGGTGAATATGGAAAGTCTAAGTTAGCAACTTTCAATCAATCTAATTGGAGAACTAAAAGAGAACTATCTGGTGGAGGCGTCCTGCTCGATCAAGGAATTCATATGGTCGATCTTATGAGGCTGTTTGGGGGAGAGTTCGACGAAGTACATAGTTTTATTTCCAACGGATATTGGGGTTATGATATAGAAGATAATGCTTATGCCCTAATGAAGACGTCAGATGGGGTGGTGGCAATGCTGAATTCATCTGGCACTCAATGGCGACATCGTTTCAATTTAGACATTAACCTTGAAAAAGGTAGTGTGATATTGGGTGGAATTTTATCTGGGACTAAAAGCTATGGTTCTGAAACTTTAACTATTGTAAGGTCTGATCCAGAAAACGATCAAGGAGACCCGATGGAGCATTTGATACGATACAATAAAGACCCTTCTTGGAGCGCAGAGATTGATGAGTTCGTAAACTGTATTGTTCATAATAAAAAAGTTTCTAATGGCACATCTGATGATGCTTTACAGACAATGAAATTAGTTTATAAAATTTATTATGCAGATCCCATTTGGAGAAAATCTTTCAATATCCACAATCCTGAAGATTGTTAAAAACGTGATGGAGTAGAAATGAAAATCAAATTATTTGTTAAAGAGTATATAGAAAAATTAGGTGCTATTCTGTCTGAAATAAACCCAGATGATGTAGCCAATATAGTTGAAGCGCTTGAGAAAACGTTAGAAGACAAATCTAGAATTTATATTATTGGCAATGGTGGAAGTGCGGCAACAGCATCTCACATGGTAAATGATCTGGGTGCAGGCTTAAGGAGAAGAGGTATAGTTAACTTTGACGTTGTTAGTTTGGCCGATAACACTCCCGTTGTAACAGCTATTGCAAATGATATCGGCTATGAAAATATATTCTTTATGCAAATGAAGGGGTTGATCAAGAAAAGCGACATCGTAATTGCAATATCATGTAGTGGTGACTCACCAAATGTTGTGAAAGCGGTTGACTATGCTCACAATTTTGGCTGCAAAATAATTGGAATTACAGGCTTTAAAGGTGGTTATTTGAAACAAATATCAGACATAAATTTTCATATTAATGCCCCAAAAGATGACTATGGTCTTGTTGAAGATGCACACATGGTTCTTGATCATATTATTTACTCTTACTATAACCAAAGGTAGTCGTACATTGTGGTTATCATGAGTTTATTAACCTTAGCTAAAAATACAGTGACTTCGGCCCTCAAACTGTTGCATGAGCTTGATGTGGCGGGCACAAAGAAATATAAGTTTTCAAACGAAATACCAAGAGAAATTAAAGCTGACGCCGATCTTATTATAGAGCAGTTTTTAATTAAAGAGTTGTCAAAATCGGATATTAACATTCTTAGTGAAGAAAGTGGTTACATCAATAATCAAGCACAATCTGAAACAAACTTAAAATTTATCATCGACCCAATTGATGGAACAGTTAATTTTGTGCGCAATCTAGGAAGCTGTTCTATCTCGATTGCTTTATTCGATGGCGATAAACCAATATTTGGAGTGCTTGGGTCCTACCCAGGTGGTTCAATTGCTTGGGGTGGAAAAGACATTGGTGCCTTCGAGGGTTATAAACCTCTAAAGGTTTCAACCATAGATGATGCAAGTAAAGGCATATTGTGTACTGGGTTTCCATCCAGGTTTGCATTCAACTCAAAGTCTAAACTCGAACAAATGACCCTCATGCAGAACTTTGGCAAAGTCAGAATGCTTGGTTCAGCATCACAGTCTTTGTTAAAAGTGGCTCAAGGGTCTGCTGAGGCTTATGTAGAGAACGATATAATGATCTGGGACGTTGCTGCTGGAGTAGCAATTGTTGAAGGTGCAGGTGGTAAAGTTGATCTTACTCAGAAAGCTGAGAAGGGTTTATTGGCTGTCAAAGTAACAAATAATATAATTAAGGAATGGGATTGAAGATAAATATTATTGGAATGGGTGTTATGGGATACCAGACATCCGCATTGTTTTATTTACTTGGATATCAGGTCGCTGTGCATTCACGCATAGGCTTCGATGATAAGAAATTTAATAGGCAGGTGAAGATCCTAAATAAATTTATTGGTAAATTTAAATCTGCTCCCATTGATGTCAAAATCTGCAATGATATTTCTGAGATTTATGATGCATGCACTATTGAAGCTACTATAGAAGATATTGCTACAAAAAAGTTTTTGTACGATAGTGTTCACAAAATCACAAAAAAAACCTTTTTAACCAACACATCTTCAATTGAACCTAGAGAAATTGGTGAGAAGGCTGTTGGCCTGCACTTTTTCAATCCAATTCATCTAAAATTGATTGAGCTATCAAATGGTCAAAATCAAAGTGAGGAACTGGATCAAATAGTCTTTGATTTGAAATCAGTCGGGTTTGAAGTTATTAATGTAAAAGAGAATAGAGGTTATTTAGCAAACTATCTGTTGTTTAATGAGATTGGAGGCATAATGAAGCTAATTGAATTATACGGATATAGTTATGAGTCCATTCAGGTGATGTATCGTCATCTTTATAATGGGAGGAATATTTTCTCAGTGCTTGATTTAATTGGACTTGACGTTGCTTTAAAAATTTTCCAAAACTTAAATGAAAATGACGCCTCAGTTTACATTCCAGTCAGTTTGGACAAGGCAATTAAATTAGGGATACTCGGTAAAAAAAATAAAACATCAATCTTAGACATATTATAAAAACCAAAACTGATAAAAGATTGATGCAATATAATATATGCATTTTATAGGCTAAAATTTAAGATGAATTCAATAGATAAAGTAGCAGTTTGTTCTAGGTCTTTTTCAAGAAACTTGATATTACGAAATGAACTTCTAGAAAACTATAAAAATGTCACCTTTAATGACCAGGGAATATCATTAAAAGGGCAAAGTCTGATTAATTTTTTATCGGGTCATGATAAGGCGATTATCGCCCTCGAAGTTATAAGTCAGGAGGTTTTGAGTGAATTGCCAAATCTTAAAGTAATTAGCAAGTATGGTGTAGGCGTTGATACAATAGATCTAGAATTATTGGCAAGCTATAGTATTAATTTTGGCTGGACCGGAGGTGTTAATAAACGCTCAGTTTCTGAGTTGGTGATTTCGTTCGCTATATCTTTGTTAAGACAGGTTCCAATGGCGCACCGCCAGGTCGTTGAAGGGGTATGGAAGCAGTGTGTTGGAGGACTGCTATCAAATAAAGTTGTAGGAATCATTGGATGTGGTTTTATAGGCAAGGATGTAATTCGTTTATTGCAACCATTTGGATGCAAGATTATTGTTAATGACATTAAAAATTTTGAAGACTTTTATCAAACATATGACATTGAAAGTGTAACTTTAGATCAATTATTGATACGTGCAGATGTAGTTTCATTGCATGTACCATTAAATGAGAGCACCTTCAGAATGTTGAATGCTGAGAAACTCAAGATGTTAAAGCCTGACTCAATATTAATAAATCTTGCTAGGGGGGGGCTTATCGATGAAAGTTATTTAAAGTACATGTTGATCAATCAAAAGCTAGCAGGGGCTGCCTTAGATGTTTTTTATACTGAACCACCTGAAGACTCAGAGCTTTTATCGCTGCCCAATCTCATAGTCACTCCACACATTGGGGGGAGTTCTATAGAAGCTATCTTAGCTATGGGTAGGGCTGCAATTAATGGCCTTGATGTACAAACATTGCCAAATAGTTCATGTTAAATGCGACGTATTATTCTAACTAACACTCCTCCAACATCTGGTAGTGGTTTATTGCTTTGCTATGACCAAAGTGTTCTAAACGTTAAGGGCTGGGATAATGTTGATGTTAGACATATTATAAATAAAAATAAGGTTAAGTGGCTTCATGACGTTTATAACTGGCATGGCCATTTAACTGAGAAGTTAAGTAAAATATCTAATTTTTATTCACTATTGCCAGTATCAAGACTTATATTGTGGGAAACAACTAATAGATTTTCATTGAAACCATTATTATTTTTACTAGCTTTAATAAAAATCTTTGACAAGACCGATAAAGATATATTGATAATTAATCCTGATGAGTTTTTAGTTAGCTTTATTCACGAGTGGTTATTAAATAGCGATACTCATCTGGAAAATAAACTCAACACTGAAAGGCGACAGTGGTTAAAAAAGAGGGTGAGAGCCAATATCTTCCATCATGTTAAAAGTTTCTTTACAATCGGAAGAGTAATTTATTCATTGTTATTTCATATAAAAAGAAGTCATCTCCCTAAAATAGACGTGGTGGTAAGTTCAACATTAATAAATCAAGAGTTATTGCATAAAAATGGCGACCATTTCTTTGGCTTGATGATTGAGGATTCATTTAGAAAAACGGATAAAAACATAGTATGGATATATAATGATTTATTCGTTAAAAATAGAAGGGCTATAGATTTAAAATTGAAGAAAATAGGTCGAAATGCATTTTTCCTCGCTGATTTTTTTTGTTGGAGTGATTTGCTTTTTTCAATAAAGCACAGTTTTATAACTGCTCGCAAGATAAAAAAAGAGATACACAATTTAAGTTTTCCTATCAACATTGAAGGTTTGAAATCAAAAGAGTTTTCATCGTCCTTTGTCAAAAATTTAGCATTATACGAAATCCCATTAATAGAATTAATGACATATCGGCAATATGTAAGACTATTTAATACAAAAAACCCAAGCTCTATTGTTTTCCCTTATGAAGGAAAGGCAATGGAAAATGCCTTATTGTTAGCGAATAAAGCAGCTAATAAAAAAGTTAAGTCAATCGGCTATGCACATGCTGGTTATAGCGATGGGCATTTATTTGTTAATAGGCATAAAAAAGAGTTTATTCCAAGACCAGATAAGATTGCAGTTACTGGCCCAGATGCAAGGAATAGATTTATAATAGCTGGCGTTCCTGAAAGAGAAGTAGTTATTGTTGGGACCCCTCGGTATCAGGAATATATTGATACAAACTTTACGACAAATAGATTTGGTGCTTTGAACGTACTATTTATTTGTGGACTAGGGTTTGAAATGATTAGGTTTGCTAATATGTTAGTAGAAAATAAAGAACTAGCCTGTAACAATCTAATAATTCGAAGATCATTTCACTCATGGAAAGAAGAGCAGGATATGGCAGAAAAAATCCTTTTTTCAGAAAAGGTGCCATTTAGCAGCACTAGTAATGTAAATTTGTTTGAAGATATTGATAATGCAGATGTAGTACTTTATGAATCAACGTCAGCTGCTTTTCAAGCTTCTCTCAGAGGTAAGTTGGTGTTTAAAGTGTTCACAAGTGACGTTATGACGACGGAGCATTTTATTGGTAAAAAAGTCACTGAGAAGGTAGATATTTGTCTCGATTCAGATTCATTAATGAAGATGTTGGATAGAGTGAAATTAATGACGAGCGAAGAGTATAAAGAATTGGCAGCACTGCAACGGTCGAAATTCAATGATATTTATTCGGAAATTGATACAGGAAATATTAAATGCCTTTTAGGTTAGAACTTTTTTTTAATAATATGGAGTTTATGTATGACTTATAAGAGGGTGCTATCTAGAGGTATTTCTGAATTATATTCATTGAAAACCTTGGTTAGTAATATACTGCCTGAAAACCGCGTACTCATGTACCATGCTGTTGGAGGACAAGTCATACGTGATAATTTAAATATTTTTAGTATTAAAAAAGATTTATTTTCTAAACAGATGGAATACTTAGCGGTGCAATCTGATGTATCGGTTATGGAATTTTCTGTTAAGATGCTGAGCCCTAGAGAAAATTCGATAGCCATAACGTTTGATGATGGCTACAAAGATAACTTGTATGTAGCGGCACCTATATTAGAAAAACTAAATCTTCCTTATACGGTTTTTGTTAGTACTGATTTTATAAAATGTAGTGATAATAATTTTTTGTCTCCTGAAGAGCTAAGGCGACTGTCTGAGTTACCAGGAGCAACTATCGGCTCACACGGAATGTCCCATAAGCCTTTTGTAGAATGTAGCGATGGGCAACTTCGTAGAGAATTGGTTGATAGCAAGAGTTACATTGAAGATATTATTGGTAAACCAGTAACAACGATTGGTTATCCAAATGGATCTGTAGACCCTCGAGTTGAGTTGTTTGTGAGCGAAGCTGGCTATCAGTTTGGTGGCACAAGTTATATGGATAAAAATTTCAGTAATAGTAATAAACTGTTGTTATCCAGAACCTGTATTCTTGGTATTGATAACATGCGTGTATTTAAACAAAAAATAAATGGTGGGTGGGACTGGTACAGATTTTTGCAAAATAATCCTTCTCTAGAAGGGTAGGCGTCATTGTGGCTATATATAAATATTGGAGTACAGTTAATTTAGATGTAGAAAACGATTCAGACGCCACCACGGTAGCATATTTCTTGCAAAATGAATTTTGCCCGGATGGTGCTGACATTATGTGGTCTGCTCAATATTTAAGGTGGAAGTTAGGTGTTCAAAGTCCCGGTGGTGCAGGGATTTTATCTTGTGCTATGCATAATGATGAAATTGTTGGAGTTGCTTCTTTGACAAAAAAGCGAGTATTGTTTAATGGAATTGAGTTAATAGCAGCGGAAGTTGGCGATACTTATACTCTAGCAAGCATGATGCGCAGAGGACGGCCTGAAAGATTAAGTCAGCTTAGCCAAGATCCGTCTCATTATGTGAATAAGAGTATATTTGGAAGGTTAATTAGCGACCTAACGACTCAAGCTACTGAGGATGGTGTTTCCTTTATATATGGAACCCCTAATAAAAATTCGTATCCAGGTTACACTAAAAAACTTGGGTATTTAGCGATTGAAAAATATCAAAACACTCGATATCTGCGCCCTACCTCAAATCTATTAGTTCGAACTTACAAGGTATGTAAACCCTTAGAGCCTATTATTAAAATATTTGAATCTTTTTTTGTAATAATCCAAAACTATATTTATGAAAGAATACTGTATAGAGGATTTGAATTTTCCAAGGGTGTTCCATCTGAAGATGAATTCAATAAAATTTGGACTGCCGTTAAGCCAATTAGGGGCTTTACGTTAGTTAGAGATTATAAATATTGGAAACATCGCTATCTGGAACATCCCATTGCATCATATGAATTTTTTACTATATATAAAGATGGTATTTTAATGGCCTTAGCCGTAACGCGTAAATTTGCCAGTAGAAAAGATAATAACTCAATCGCAATAGTGGAGTGGATGATGATGGACGATAAGTATTTTCCGTATATATTGTCATGCATTTTAAAGTTTTATCAAAAAGAGAATGTTAGTTATTATTATTATTGGTCTGATAGCAATTGTGAAAAAGCGCCCTCACCCATGCAAAATTTATTTTTCATCAAAAATAATGTCCCCTTAATCTTTGCAGGCACTTCAGAGGCAAAACTCCTTCTAAGCAAAAATACACCCTTAGCATTCTATTTAGGCAGTTCTGATGCTATTTAAAAAATCTGTAAAACAAAGGTAGAAAAATGTTAAAAAATTCTAAAATATTGATAACAGG
>Ga0206130_10005205_pt1 | contig 15524 bp, 12 predicted proteins | sample Helgoland_Spring_9_FD_148637 | JGI IMG/M metagenome (GOLD analysis project Ga0206130, IMG submission 148637) | Pelagic subsurface seawater microbial communities from Kabeltonne, Helgoland, North Sea - Helgoland_Spring_Bloom_20160512_1 | ecosystem: Environmental > Aquatic > Marine > Epipelagic ... | reverse complement strand
CCGTCCAAAGACGTTTGCGTCGCGGGTAATTGGGTCAGCCGCCGATGATCTCGACGCCGAGTTCGGACAACTGGTTGTTGATCTTGGCGAGGTCACCATCTACGAGCGCTTGCATGGCTGCGAGCTGTATATCGGCCTGCCCTGACAGTTTCTCGAACACGTCGTAGGACTGCTGGGTTGGTTTGGCGTCAGCACTGCGGATGACCGGCGGAAGACCGTTGATCTTTTCGAACAACATCTCGCGGTAGTTCAGCGCATCACCGAACGAGGTGAATTCTTTCTGCACCAATGCAGCTTCGACCTTGTCGAGCTTCTTCTCAAGGCGAGTCATCGCAGCGGTCACCTTCTCGGCGTCCGCATTGCCCGTCAGACGCCCGGTCCAATCAGCCATGCGCTTCTTCACACCCCGGCTGGTGTTGACCGCCTCGACGATCTCGCTGAGTTTGTTCTGTACCCCGAGCATGAGATCGAGCTGTGCTTTCAGGTCGCGTTGGCTGGTCTTGACCCGCGGGTCTTTGACCAGGTTGAAACCCTGTTCCATGGACAAATCGCCGACCGTCAAACGAGCGGTATAGGCACCGGGCAACGCAAGTGGCCCCGCTGGTCGTTGATGGAAATCGGTGTCGACCATCTTGGGGCCGCACGCATGATGCATCGACCACCAGAAGCTGTTCATGCCAGCGTTCGCACTGATGTACTGACCGAAGCGATCCTTCTTGTCCTCGGGCATGACGCTTGAGAATGAGTCGATCTCGTTGCCCTTGTCGTCGAGGATCGTGAGGACCGCCTCGCCACCAGGTGCTGCGTCGAGTGCCGCTTGGTCCAGCAGGTACGTGAAGCGTGCTCCTCGGGGCAGGTCGTCGCCAGCGTCGATGACTCGTTTAGTCTTGCGACCTTGTTCGTCTTCTTCGAGGTAGAACGTCGCGTTCTGACCAATCGTTACGTGGTAACTCTTGCCGCCAAGATCACCCCAGAATCCTGCGAACAGGTGGTCAGGAGCACGAACGGTGTCGCGTGGGGCGAACAGGAAGTTCTTGGCCTTGCCCAGATCGTCGTGAATCTGATGGATCTGGGTCAGGTCGTCGAGAATCCAGAACGAACGACCATGGGTGGCGACCACCATGTCGGTGTCCTTGATGATCAGGTCATACACCGGGCACACCGGCAGGTTGGCCTGCAACGACTGCCACTTGGCGCCGTCGTCGAACGAGCAGTACAGGCCGAGTTCAGTACCTGCGTACAGCAGCCCAGCACGATTCGGATCTTCACGTACGACCCGGACGAAGTCATCTTTGGGCAGACCAGTGGTGATCTTCTTCCAGGTCTTGCCCCAGTCGGTGGTCTTGTAGATGTAGGGCGCATAGTCGCCCTCTTTGTGGCGGGCCACCGACATGTACACGGTGCCCTTGTTGTGCTCAGACTCGGCCAGCATGGTGACCTGTGACCACTTCTTCATACCCCTCGGGGTGACGTCTTTCCATGTCTTGCCGTCGTTCATGCTCACGTGCACGAGGCCATCGTCGGAACCAGCCATGAGCACACCGGGACGATGTTTTGACGCGATGAACGAGAAGATCGTGGCGTACATTTCGGCGCCAGCGGTGTCCATGGTGAGTGGTCCGGAGACACCCATGGTCTTGGGATCGGCCCGAGTCAGATCAGGGCTGATCGGTTCCCAGCTATGGCCCTCGTTGGTGGTCTTGAACACCTTGTTGCCACACGCGTACAACGTCTTGTTGTCTTGTGGCGAGAACACGATGGGGTAGGTCCACTGGAAACGTACTTCGCTGGTGTTGCCGTCGTGATAGGCCTCGGGCCACACGCTGACCAGCTGGATTTGTTTGGTCTTGTGGTCATATCGCTGCAGTGCATCGCCAGCACCAGGTGAGCTGCCGATAGCGCCCACAAACACGATGTTGGGGTCGCCAGGTTTCGGGGCGACGTAGCCGCTCTCGGCGGTGCCGGGGGGATAACAATCCGCCCAGTTGATAGCGCCCTTGAAGGTCGCGCTCGGCACAGCAATCGACGAGTTGTCTTGCTGGCTGCCGTAGACCATGTATGGGTACTGGTCGTCGACGGCCACGTGGTAGAACTGCGCGGTGAGCTGGTTGTAGATCGTTGACCACGAGTCGCCAGCGTTCATAGACACCCAGGCGCCACCGTCGTCGCTACCGATCATGCGCCGCGGGTTGGCCGGGTCAATCCACAGTGCGTGGTTGTCGCCGTGTGGGGTGTGGAATTGTTCGAAGTTCTTGCCGCCGTCGATCGACTTCCACGCGTTGGCGTTCATGATGAACACCTGGTTCTCGTCGGTCGGATGGGCGATCACGTGCATGTAGTACCAGGGGCGCCATGCCAGGTCAGGGTTCGAGCTGACCTTCTCCCAGGTGTCGCCGTAGTCGTCGGTGCGGTACAGGCCACGTTTGCGGAACTCAGCCTCGACGAGCGCCCACGCCCGGCCAGCCTTGGCAGGGGACAAGGTCACGCCGATTTTGCCGAGCGTGCCGTCGGGCAGACCCTTGTTGGTGCTGATGTCGGTCCAGGTGTCACCGCCATCTTTCGAGCGCCAGATACCGCAGTCGGGGCCGCCGGAGTTGATCGACCAGAAGTTGCGTCGGGCCTGCCAGGTCGTGGCAAGAAGGATGCGAGGATTGTGCGGGTCGAGGGTGACATCGATCGCACCAGCTCGGGCGCTCACATGGAGGACAAGTTCCCAGTCCTCGCCACCGTTGGTCGAGCGGTACAAGCCACGCTCAGGATTGTCCTTGGCCGAGTGGCCCAGAGCTGCCACATAGACCGTGTCGGGATCCGTGGGGTGCACCACGATCTCGCCGATATGGCGGGTCTCGACCAGACCCATGTGTTGCCATGTGCGGCCGGCATCGGTCGACTTGTACACGCCGTCACCGTGGGTGACGTCGATACGAATGGTCGCTTCGCCCATACCGGCATAGATGACGTTGCCATCTGAAGGCGCAACCGCAAGTGCTCCGACTGAGGCAGTCTTGAAGAAGCCGTCGCTGATGTTCTCCCAGTACTGTCCAGCATCATCGGACTTCCACACGCCACCAGCGCACGCTCCGAAGTAGAAGGTGGCTTGGTCGGTGGGATCTGCCGCCACAGCAACGACGCGTCCGCCACGGGTCGGTCCGATATTGCGGTATTCGATCTGGCTCAGCAGGTTCTGATCAACGTTGGGCATCCACAGAACCTAGTCGGTCGAACACGCCACAGGTCCAGCATCCGCAACCTAGACCTGAATTCTGAGCTCTGGGCTGCGCGACCTCGACGAGATCCGAGGTGCGATTTCGCGCTGAGATGTGTGAGACTTTGACACGATGCGTGGATTACGAGGGCTGTATCTCACGGCTGCAGTGACTATGGCCGGTGTGAGCTCGGTGTTCGCCTTATTGGCGGAGCTCGAGGATCGTTACGGCCTGTCGACACAGGGACTCGGACTGATTGCCGGGTCGTCCTTTATTGCAGCACTCGTTGCTCAACTGTGGCTGGCCCGCTTCGCTGACCGAGGGCACGCAGCCTTGTTGCTCCGCCTGGGGGTGGTGGCTGCCGGCGTCGGCCTGCTCTGGTTTAGTGTGGCCACCGAACTGTGGCAGTTCGTAGCCGCCCGATCGGTACTTGGAGCTGGCGTTGGTGTGCTTGTGCCACCGGCTCGTCGTGCCATCGTGCTTACCTCCACCGATAATCAGGGGGAACGGCTCGGCACGTTCTACGCCGCCTACCTCTCAGGGTTTGTGTTTGGCCCTCCGATCGGTGCGGTGCTCACCGATCTGGCCGACGTTCGGCTGCCGTTCGCCGTCTTTGGCGGCCTGACGTTGCTGTCGATTGTCGCCATCGCACGCATCGAGATGCCCGAAGCTCCTCGCGACGCCGCAATCACGATCGCCGATCGACGAGTTCTACGACGGATGCTGGTCGACCGGCGGGTGATCGCTGCTGTCCTGGTCGTCATCTCATTCCGCTACTCAATCGGCGTCTTCGAGCCCCTGTGGGCCGTCCATCTCGACGATCTCGGCGCCTCGACTCGGGTGATTGCCCTGTCCCTAACTGCGTTTGCGCTGCCGATGCTGATCGTTGCTAGGCCTGCGGGCAGGCTCACCGATCGCTTCGGTGCGCGGTGGATGTCGGTGCTTCCGGCACTGATCAGCGCGGTGCTGATGATGACCTACGGCTACACCCCATTCCTGTGGGTGATCCTGGTCGTCGCGGGGATTCACGGAATAATGGAGGCAGCGCTCAACCCGGCAACACAAGCGGGGATCGCCGACGTGACCGCCGATAGCGACGCTGCTTCGGCCCAAGGCCTGGCCGAAGCTGCTGGTTCTGCCGCCTCGGCGATAGGAGCCTTTTCCGCGCCGGTTGTATTTGATGCGTGGGGGGCCGGCCCGGCATGGCTCATGGCTGGTTGTGTGATGGTCGCGCTTGTGGCCGCCAGTTGGTTGCTTGACCGCCCGCTGTTGAAGATGACGACCTCGCCGCCATCTGAGCCAAAGTCGCCTGACTCAGAACGATCTCCCAACCCGAGCGCAGCACAAGCCTGAGTGCCACTGCGGGGGGATTCTCACTGGCCTTGCAACGATAGGCTTTGCCGGTGCATGACACCCTGGTAGAGCTGGAAGCCACGATTGTGGCCAGAAAGGGAGCATCGCCCGAAGACTCGTATTCGGCACGGCTCCTGAACAATACTGAACTTCTGCAACGCAAAATTGTTGAAGAGGCTCATGAACTCACCCTGGAACTTGCCCGGCCAGCGATCGCCAAAGATCGCACCGCTGAAGAGTGCGCCGATCTGCTGTACCACATGATGGTCGGACTGGTCACCGCCGACGTAGCGTTCGCCGATGTGTTGCAGGTTCTGGAGGGTCGACGATGAAAGACATCATCATCGCCATCCCATCGAAGGGCCGGCTACGCGAGGGCGCAGTTGACCTGATGGCACATGCTGGCATCAATGCCCGGACGGGCGGGGGTGCATCCACGGTCGATCCGGATTCACGTATTCGTTTCCTTGAGATGCGGCCCCGAGATGCAGCAGCATGGCTCCATGCCGGCCGAATCGCAGCCGCGTTTATCTCCACTGATACCGCACTCGAAGCCGGCGCAGCGGACTACCCCTCGATTCCGCTTGGTTTCTCTTCCTCGGACCTCGTTATCGCTTGTCGCGACGACAGCGGTTTTGAGACCCCAGCTGACTTGGCTGGCAAGACCATTGCGACCCACTTGCCGAAGACAACCCGTCAATGGTTAGCTGATCGTTCTATCGAGGCCAGCGTGGTCGCCATGGGTGGTTCGCTCGAAGGTGTCTGCGCGCTCGGTCTTGCCGACGCGATCGTGGACCTCCGCCAGACCGGCAACAGCTTGGCGCTCAACAATCTGCACACGCTCGAAGTCATGGCGAAATGCCAGGCGATCCTGGCGTGGAACCCCGCTGTCGCAGCCGACATCGAATGGATGACCGAACGAATCCAGGCAGCGGTCGAAGGCCGCAAGGCGCAGTACCTGATCTTCCATCTACCGACCGACCAGGTCGGCAACCTGGGCCAGGCCTTCGAAGGCCTGGAGTCACCCACGGTGCTCCCGCTCGACGGACATGAAGATCTTGTGGCGGTGCATGTTGTGGTCAAGACCTCAGAGATGTGGTCGCACCTGGCTGATCTGCGCACGCTCGGTGCATCGGGCGTGGTTGCTCTGCCGGTGCACGCACTTATGCCCTAGAACCAGCCTCCTGCGAGTCTCGGTCTTAGGGCCGCAGACTCGATAGATAGTCGGTCACGAAGATCCTGTCGGGATCGTGTTCGTCGCGTACCCGCCACCAGTCGCCATACCGGGGGTACAACGCGGCGAGTTCCTGTCCGGTCTGGTAGTGCTGTTTGCCCCAATGAGGGCGGCCGTCGTAACGGCGAAAGATCTCTTCGCAGGCTTCGAATAGGGGTCGGTCGTCGAGGGTAATGTCCTGATGTGCCGAGATCGTGACTGTCTCCCGCCCAGCTGCTGCGCTGATCCACATATCGTCGGAAGCCACCGTGCGGTATTCCAGGGGCCACTGCAGATCGGGGAAGTCGCGCAAAATCATCTCTCGGACCTCGTTGAAACACGCAGGACCTGCGTGGGCCGGCACCGAGTACTCCATCTCGGTATGGAGATCGTCGCGGGTCGACGAAATCACATCGTGGCTCCAACCGATTCGCTCAAGCTTGCGGTCAGCGAGCTCATCGACAGCGTCGTCGGTTTCAGCGAGCGACTTACACGCACAGGCGTCGGTCTGTGGCATCCAGAAGAACTCGAAGTGACGAGTCGCCGCAACGAGTTCGTCGATCCGACTGAATACGGACGCCGGGTCTTCCTTCCACAACGTCTCGTGCAGGCGATAGGCAGGCCGCAAGGCGAGCGTGAGTTCGGTGATCAGGCCGACGGCACCCAACGAATGCCGCACGATCTCGAAGAGTTCGGGCGTGGCAGCGGGGGAGCAGTCCACGACGTCGCCAGACGCCAACACGATGCGAGCGCCCTCAACCGAGGCGGACAGGTTCTGTAGCGAGGGGCCGGTGCCATGTGTGCCGGTGCTGGTCGCTCCTGCCACGCTTTGACGATCGATGTCGCCCTGGTTACGGATCGCCAATCCATGTTCGAGCAGCGGTTCGCCCAGTTGAAAGATACGAGTGCCCGAGCGGATACGAGCGGTCTGGGCTTCGGTGTCGACGGCTTCGATGCCTTGCCAACCGTCGAGCGTGAGCAGCATGCCGTTGGTGGCTGCGATACGGGAGTGGGAGTGTGATGCGCCAACAGCTCGCACCGGCATCTCGGTGATGGCGGCAGCGGCTACGGCCTCGACGATGTCGGACTCAGAGGTTGGGGCCACGATCGCCACCGGTGAATCTGTCTGGCGCCCTGACCAGTTGGACCATTCAGCCATGGTGACTCCTGCAGTGCCCGACGCGAAACTTCATCTCTCGCACCGTATACGGCCGAGCTGATACAGGCGCAGTCGTTGCCATTGTCATTACCGTCGCCATTGCTATTTGGGATGTCACGCGGTGTGCTGGACTAGTTTCGGGTTATGAGCGAACGAGGCCCCGTTATCCCTGAAGGTTCCCAAGCCGGTTACGACCGATTCCATTTTGCACCGGCGTATCGCGTCGGCGACACGTTGTATGTGTCGGGCATTATCGGCACAGGTGAATCACTCGACGAGGAGTTTGCCAGCGCATTCGAAAGTCTGGCCAACGTGCTCGATGCCGCCGGCTTCTCGCTGGACGACGTTGTCGAGATGACGTCGTTCCACATCGACATGAGCGGGAGTTTGGGCAAGTTCATGAAGGCTCGAGACGCAGCACTGTCCGAACCGTGGCCGGCATGGACCGCGATCGGCTGCACCGAACTAGCCATGCCGAATGGACGGGCCGAGGTCAAGGTCACCGCCGTCAAGCAGTAACAGAACCATCAGCTGAGAGCGCTACAGAGCGTGGATAGCGCTGATGGTTTCAGCTGGCGTGTCGGCGTCGATGGCGATCGTGTCGACCAGTCCACCGAAGTGTTCACCAATCGCCGGTGCTATCTCGTCATGGCGGCCTCGGGCACAGAACAGCTCGACCACGTCGTCGGGCACGGCGTCGGTCATAGCGTCCCATTCGCCGGCCTTCGAAAGAGCGTTGAGTTTGTGGCCGAGATCGAGCTGGTCATGGACCTCGAGCACCGGCCAATACGACGGCGTTGAGCCGTAGAAGCCGACACGTTTTCGTATGAACTCGAATGCTCGATCAACGTCTGCGTCCGTGGCGCCGGTCGCAACGAACCCGCCGCCGACGACATCGAAGTCGTGGCGGCTACGGCCACTGGCTTCGAGCCCTCGCTGGAGTAGCGGCATGATGGTTTGTTCGAGATAGAGCGGGGTGCAGAACGAGTGCAACATCACGCCGTCGCATTCGCGCCCGGCCACACCCAGCATGTGTGGCCCGACCGCAGCAATGTGTAGAGCCGGCGGGGGACCGTCGAGCGGCGGTGGTGTGAAGTTCGGTGTCATCAGGGTGAACTGGTAATGGTCACCTTCATAGGTAAGCCGCTCGCCGGTTTGCCAGCAGTTGAAGATCGCCCGAATGGATTGCACGTATTCGCGCATCCGGGGCGCTGGCGCACTCCACGGCACGCTGAATCGGCGTTCGTTATGCGGCTTGATCTGGCTGCCTAGTCCAAGTGTGAAGCGACCGCTGGACAGTGCTTGCAGATCCCATGACACGGTTGCCGCAACCATTGGACTGCGCGGAAACGCAATAGCCACATTGGTTGAAAGTCCGATGCTGGTGGTGGCAGCAGCGGCCAGCGTCAAGGGAATGAATGGGTCGTGGCGGTTCTCCTGAGATGACACAAAGTCAAAACCAGCTGCCTCACAGCGGGCCGCAACCTGGCCGACCCCTGCCAAGTCATCGGAGGTGATGGATGTTGTTACACGCATGCAAGTGACCGTAGACGCAGCATGCGCGAGGAGTTCAGCCGGCGAACTCAACCAGCGGTGATCCGAAAGATCTGCCCGGTTTCATGGTCAGAAACGAGTACGCCATCGCCATCGACCAACAGGTGTTGAGGCGACGTAATGCCATCAAGAAACAACCTCGGTGTATGCGGCTCGTTGGCAGGTTCAACACGGGGAATGGACACGACCTGGCCAGTCAGCCACAGCGTCACGATGAAGGTGTCTGGGTCCCATGGGGCAACCACGATCGAGGTGGGTGTCGCCCCTGGGCCAAACAGAGCGTGTGATCGGGGCGACGCAGCACACAGCTCGGCGCTACCGCCATATTCGATCACCGGCCGGTTGTCGTCGACACACTGCGGCCAGCCGGCATCGTCGCCAGGCCGAATCGACACCAGCTCATCAGACGCTCGCTGGCCATCGAAGTTGCCGTCGGTCATCTCGACCGACCACAACTGTCCATCGCGGTCGACGACATGGGCGTATGCGTGCTTGAACCCGGTTGCAATTACCACCGGGGCTTGGGGGCCTTGGGCAGCATCGCTGATCCCAAACAGCGTTCCCGACCCAGCGACTCGATCGGGGCCACGCTTGGAGCCGGATGTGTCGTAGAGCAGTTGGCCATCGGGTGTGACCGTAAGTGTGCCTTCGGAGCGGCCATTCGACGGGAGGTCAGCGGCGACGATGGTGCGGACAGCGCCTGGCTCAAGCGTGGTCACCGAAAGACGATCACGTTCCATGATCCATAGCAGATCGCCGGTGATGGCAATACCGGTTGGTTTGTCCAGTTCTTGCTGCAATACGGTCCGGTCGCCGAGGTCATTGCCCGCTACCCGCAGAATGTGGCCAACACCTTCGTTCTCACCACCGCCAAGCTCAGCAATCACGAGATCGCCATTGGGGGCGAACACCATCTGGGTCGGACGGTCGAATCCATCGGCCCAGAGCCTCGTCAGGTAGCCATCGGCGGTCGTGAGCCCATCGGATTGGGTACGAGTGGGTTCGGTGCGTTCGAACTCAGTTGAGGTGGTTGAACCGCACGACGCAACAATTAGGCAGCACGCAAGAACGATGGCCGACAATCGAGTCACAGCCACCTAGTGAAACACAGGCTCCGCGTGAAACACCGACATCCGTGAAAGACCGACCCTGTGAATTCGAGGCCGGTGACCGCGGGCGAGCGATTCGGTGGCTTCGATTACGCCCACGGTGCACGAGCTATGTCGGGAGGGACTGTTGCTAGCCGACAAGTGCTTGTTGTTCGGGCGTGAGTTTGGGCACGGGCGGCAACGTGTAACGCGACGTGTCGATGGCCGCCACTTGGGGGAAACGGTCGGCATTGATGAACCGGTCGCTCCAGTTGGTGGTCGACGTGCGATTGGCGACCGCAGCACGGCGTTTAGCAATGACCTTGTCGTTCGATCGTGACTTGGGCATCATGCACACCAGGCTGGCGGCCCGTATCAAGTCAGGTACGGCGTCGGAGTTGTCACCTGGCGACGAACAATGGATCGTTCGAGAATCCCACAACAGCATGTCGCCGGCTTCCATATGGCACATGATTGGTGGGGTCTCGGCAAGGGCAGGGTCATCGGCGGGGAACCGGAAATGATCGATCGATGGGTCGATGCGACCCAACCGTTCGGTGTAGAGAGCAGGAATCGACTCGAACAAGCGATGAGACCCGGGCACAACGATGTTGCCACCGGTTGATGGTGACGTGGGCAACAGCGATACAAGTCCCTGTACACAGTGAAATCCGGGTCGAGCGATCGGGTGTTGATCGATGTGCAGCCATGAACCACCTCGGTTGGTGAGCCACGAGGGTTCAACGTGGGGCGGCCGCCACAGCGCCATGCCGTCGAAACTCACCAGAAGGTCATCGTCCTCCCATATCGCGGCAAATGCCCGCTTGACGTTTGCCACCGACCGGATAAACCACTGCGCTTCGCTCTGGCCGATGCCCTGGCTCGGAATGATGCCACCATGCACAGCCACTGGCCATCGATCATCGGTCCAGGTCGTCGGGTCGGCACGATCTATGCCAGTATCGAGACCTTCGAGGTAGTCCCACGTGAGACCGGCCGCATGCTCAGCCTCGGGTGAGGTGAGTGCGTGGGCAATAACCACGAACCCGTTCTCGTCGAGAAACGCAAGGCTTTCATCGGAACCCGCAGCGAAACGCTTCACGTGCGTATACGAAGCCTCGAGCTGTGCCGGAGGAGGTTTGTTGGCCATCCTCTATTCCTAGCCGACGAGGAGTACCAGATCATCCTTGAGGCGGCCTGTCACACTCCGTTGCTCGCACATGCTCTGGGTGTCGCAGGGCACGTGCGATGACGGCGGCTAACGTCACCCTTCGTGCAGATACCGATTCGGCTGGCAGCGGCCATGGACTCGCGCCGCTCAGCAGGAATGCTGGCAGCGCTCGGATTTGCAACCGTGGTAATGGTGTCCACGCCGTTCCTGATCAACGCGATAAGCGCCGAGTACGACGTTGGCCTCACCGTTGCCGCTCAGGTTGGGGTATTGCAGCTTGCAGGTTTTGCCGTGGCTTCGTGGGGCTCGGGAAACTGGCTACGGCCCACCCGATCGGTGCTGGTTGGGGCGCTGTTGCTCGCCGTAGTAGCGAACGCCGGCTCCGCTTGGTTGCCGCCACTGCCGCTGCTCCTCAGCTTGCGATTTGTCAGTGGTCTGTCGCTTGGGACCATCACCTGGTTTGCGTGGGCAAACGCATTCGGCGTCCAACAGAAGATGAGTCAGGTGGCCGTTGTCGGTCCGGTGATCGGCGTACTTTCTACGCCGCTCGTAGCAGTCGTCATCGAACGATGGGGGATGCGAGAACTGTTCGTCATGCTTGCCGTTCTTCCGATATTGCCCTTGTCATTGAGCAGTACGGTCCCCGATGGTGAACGGCGCCCCAAAGGCGAGCGGCATCGTGCAGCGACCACCGCCCGGGTTGTTTTGTTGGCCCTCACCGCATTCAGTCTGGGCGGGTCGGCGGTTTATCAGCTCGGCGTAACGATCGGTGCACGGGAGCTGGGACTCTCATCGAGCACCGTGGCCTTGGCGTACACCGCGAACTCGCTCATCAGTATCCCGGCTGCTGGCTGGAGAGGACGGCGAGGCATCCCTGGCCCGTGGATGGCGCTCACCGGTGCATCGGCGTTCTTCGTAGCTACAGCCTTCACCAGCACGCTGTTTGTTGCAGCACTTGTGTGTTGGGGATTCTTCTATTGGATGGCGATTCCGGGCGTGTACTCGGTCCTGGCTGGTGCATCGACCTACCCGGCTGAACGGGCAGGCGATGCCCAGGCGATGATGGCTGCGGGCCGGGTTGCAGGCCCATTTCTGGGTGGCGTGCTGATCGATGGCCCTGGTGTCATTGGGCTGGGAATGGTCGCCGCAGGGCTGATGGTGGGAGCCGCAGCGGCTGTGTTCGCGGTACGGGAAACCACGGCTACAGGTGGCACTACCTTGTAGCGGCTGGCTGGTCAGCGCTGCCAGTCATCGTCGTGTCTTCTGGTGTGAATCAACCGGCAGGAGCAACCAGATTCGAAGCAAAGCAAGCGCCTATGACGCCCCAGCGGCGAAATAATTACACGGAAATATGACCACTAGGGATGAGGCCCTATAACCACAAAATCGGGATCTGCATCCACTACCTTGACCTTCGTCAACCCGGCATCGCAACGAGATGGTGCGAGCCACGAACTGCGCAAGGCGGATCAGGAATATGAAGAAGAATCTGGCAACATTATTCGGAGCACTTATGGCGCTCACGCTGCTTGCCTCGGCGTGCGGCGGCGGCGGCGACGATCCGAGTGCAGCGGACCAGGCAGTCATCGATGCGATCGCAGCCCAGATCGGCGCCGACGGTGATGCGCCCGCTGGCCTCGACCTCAACTGTATGGCATCTGCCATGGTCGACGGTCTCGGCGGTACCCAGGTTATGGCCGACAGTTATGGCCTCACCGCAGAAACCATTGCCGCAGGTCAAGAACCTGACACCGTTGTGTTGTCGGTCGAGGATGCACGCACCATGGGTGACGCAAGCATGGACTGCGGTATGGGCTCGTTCATCCTTGCCCAGCTTGCGGGCGACGGCATGGCCGAAGACGACGCGTCGTGCCTGCTCGACAAACTCGATCAGGATGCCATCCGCGACATGTTCGCTGCAGAGTTCATGAGCGAAGCGGATGCTGACCGCATCGGCGAGGCTGCCGAAGACACGATGTTCTCGTCCATTATTGCTGCCATTGGCAGCTGCGACCTCGACCCGACATCACTCGGTCTGTAAACAGCTAGATCACCTACCAACGCTGGTCGGCTCCTGCGGGAGCCGACCGGTTGTCGTTTTGCGGCAAGTTAGCGTTTGCCAGGGCTGTGATCATTAGCCCGGACGGACAGTGGCGATCCAGCGGTCGGCGACTGCCAGGCGGCGGGTCAATGCAGAAATGGTTGCTTCGGTGATGCGGCCTACACCCGAGTCGCGGTTCAACCGCATATTGACCTCGCGGTGACCAAGACCGGTTCGTCCAACGATCTCACGAACACGGTCGGCATTCTTGTCACGCAGATCGCTCTTGATCTGGGCGCGTGACTTGCCGGTTTCATCAGCAACCGCCGGGGATCCCCAAGGGTCGACCGCATCGGCGGCTTCGCGGCCCGGAAGTGGGGGCGGGGGCGGGAGATCCACGGGGAAACCCTCGAGGTCCTCGGGCAGCACCACCATCTTCTCGTCGGGGTCGATGCCGTCGGCCGTGGTACTCGAAGCCCCATCGATCACGGTCGACGACAATGCTTCGAACAGCGACATTTGTTCGTCGCCGCCTTGTTCTTGAGCGACTTCGTCGAAGCCTTCTTCGCCGGCGCGTTCCTTGCGTAGTTCGATGCTGTGACGGCGCTGCTCGGCGATATTTACAGCGTGCGAGCGCAGCCTTAGGTCGTCGGGCAGGTACATGTATGCCTTCTGGTTACTGATCCCGGCAGTCCACCGTGCAATACGACCAACCGCCTGGCGGAAGAACATGGCAGTGGTGGTCGTGGTGGCAAACACCGCGACCCGGAGGCGAGGGATGTCGACGCCTTCGCTGATCATGCGGACTGCGACCACCCACTGCTCGTCGCTTTTGGCAAACGCGTCGATCACATCGCTGGCACGCGGATCATCGGAGAGCACAATTCGGGCGGTCACGCCATGACGCCGTTCGAGAAGGTCTGTGATTGAACGAGCATGTTCATGGTCGGTTGCGATAATCAACCCGCCAGCATTGGGGTGTGACTCGCGAATGTTCGTCAGTTTGGTGTGCGCCTGGGCAAGTACGGTGCGGATCCATTCGCCGTCGGGGCTCAGGGCCGTGCGCAGGCGTGCGCCCCACTCATTGCTTGCGAGTTCGTCTTCGAAGGTCGCCTCGACCAGTGCGCCTTCGGTATTGATCCATTCCATGTGGCCGTCGAAACGGGGAAAGTAGACCGGACGCACAACACCGCCGTCCCTGAGGGCCTCGCCGTAGCCGTATTCGTAGTCTGGCTCAGCATCGCCGTAGTCGCCCCAGGAGTACTTGACGAACGGGATAGGACTGTCGTCGGTGCGAAACGGCGTGCCACTCAACAACAGTCGGGTCGCGGCGCCGCTGAACGCTCGCTCGACGCCATCGCCCCAGCTGCGGTCGCTTGCTGCGTGGTGGACTTCGTCGAGTACCACGATGCCATTGCGGCTGTAGGCGGCAAGCGCAGCCCACGAAGACGCCGCCTGTGCGTAGGTCACGACGACGCCGTGCATATCGGTTGCCGGGGCACCGTCGCTGGCTGACCAAGCAGGGTCGAGGTGAAACCCGAAACGAAGGGCAGCATCGGCCCACTGCTTCTTCAAGTGCTGGGTGGGAACAACAACCACGAACGGTCGAGAGGCACCAGCACACCATTGGCGCGCGGCAACAAGAGCGAACGAGGTTTTTCCAGCACCGGGGCAGGCCACCGTCAGAAACGATGGCGCGTCGTTAGCAATGAAGGCTCGCAGCGCTTGCTGTTGCCAAGCGCGCAGAATGACACTCTGCTGTTTGCCGGCTGATTGCTTCGGGGGCGTTCGAGTCATCTCCATCGGAACGGGACAACTTAGGTCGCCTCGCGTCTCAGGTGGGGTCTTTTCGACGGCAATCTTCAGGGGTCGGCTTTTACTGGCTCAGGGGGCTGAAAAGTGTCAGCCAATGAGCTGAGTCATCGACGAGTGTGACGAAGGTTGCGTATGGCTAGGGCAGGGTGAAAACCACATAACCACGGGCGGCTCCTGCCACAAACAGTCCGTTGCCAGCCTGGATGAGATGTGGGTTCACGATGCCGGGAATGTCGACGAGTGTGGTTGGTTCGGACTCGGGGGAGGTCAGGTCCCACAACCGCACTCGGCCGTCATCGCCGGTCGAGATCAACCGGTCATTCGACAGTGCGACCAATGAGATCGTTCGTGATCGCTGACCGTTCAACCGAATGTGGTCCTGGGCGAGACCCTCGACGGTATAGATGTAAATGCCATCGCTGCCAGCCGACGCAATGCGACCGTCGGGAAGTTCGATAACCACATCGACGGGCGCCGTGTGGAGATCGAAGACAGGGATCTGGTCTGGATTGTCGAAGTCGAGGATGCGCACGGTCATGTCTTGGCCAGCAGACGCGACCAAACCGCTGACCAACGCCACAACGTCGTTTACCCCGCTGCCGTGAGCATCAATCGATGCGACTTCCTCGGCGAAGTCATGGAAACGCACTGATCCGTCAGCATGGCCGGTGACGACACCGAGCGATTCTCGAACATCGAGCGATGTGGCTCCGGGGCCGACGTTGAATTCAACCGGTCTGCCGGCAACACCCGTTGGCTGGCTCACCCGCAGCACGCTCGACGCGTCGAGTGAGACCACGTCGCCGGTTTGAAGGCTGGCGACACCAACGACCGGTGCATCGTGCTGGGTGAGAAGCCGTGGTTCCGACAGTTCTGATGTGCTGGCTACTACGACTTTGCCATCGATGCCGCCGGTTACGAACA
>Ga0206130_10005204_pt1 | contig 15525 bp, 13 predicted proteins | sample Helgoland_Spring_9_FD_148637 | JGI IMG/M metagenome (GOLD analysis project Ga0206130, IMG submission 148637) | Pelagic subsurface seawater microbial communities from Kabeltonne, Helgoland, North Sea - Helgoland_Spring_Bloom_20160512_1 | ecosystem: Environmental > Aquatic > Marine > Epipelagic ... | reverse complement strand
CTTAAAAAATGGATAAGTAAATCAAATATAAATAATTATAGAAATTTAGATTATTTTATTTTTGTAATCGTTTTACAATATTTATTACTAAAAAATGTATTAGAAATATATAAATCTGGAAAAATTGAAGAAACAATGGATAAATTTGAAAAAGTTTTAACAAATAAAATTAGTAATAATATAGTAAAAGAAAATATTAAAAATAATCAATCACCCCAAAAAACATCATCAATAAATCAAGAAAAAGAAAATTTAGAAAAACAGAAAGAGGAATTACAAAAAGAGAAAGAAAATTTAGAAAATACTATAAATTTAGAGGAAGTGAAAAAAAAAGAAATAGAGGTAGTTAATGAATTATTAACTACATATATTGAAAGATTAAATAATTTAAATTTAGAGTTATAAAAAGTTTTTATTTTTTTTTACCATAAAGTAATGTCATGGCGTCAATTGGTTTTTCTTCCTTTGGTTTATCTTTTATTTTTTTATCATTAGTTTCATTATTTCTAATTAAATTTTTTTCAATAAAATCATCATCATCAATATTATTAAATATTAATTTGAAAGGGTCATGCGTTTTATCATCTTTATCATTAAAAAGGTATTTATCATCTTCAAAATAATAATCTTGAACTAACCAATCTTCTTTTTTAAAGTAAGTATTTCTGGTTCTGGTCCATCCTTGAAAACAGCTTAAATCATCAGCAATATCAATAACAAGTGGAATATTAATTAAATCGTCATATTTTTCTAATCGTAGAATTCTACCAGAGGATTGTTCTAATCGTTTATGTAATTTAATGGGTAATGCATAAATAACGGTGTCAAGTCTTGAAATATCAATACCTTCTTCAGCAATTTTAAGTGTAGCAAATATAATATCACCATTTTTTTCGGCTTCTTTTCGTTCTAATTTTTTACAGGAGCCCATATAATAATTAGTTTTATACATATGGTGTTCATCATTATCTTCAATAATTTTGTCAGTAGCTTCTTTTAATGTTTTAAGGTGTTCAACACGGTCGCTAAAAACAAATATTTTACGTCCTTTTTGTTTTAATGAATTGATAATATTGATAATTAATTTATTTCGTGTTTCAATTTGTATTAAATCACCAAGCATTTTAACAGTATCGGGAGACATTCTACCTTTATATTTTCTTAATTTTTCAGAAAATAATGGATTATTAGATTTAAAGTGTATTCTTTTAACTAAAATTTTATAATCAAATTTTTTTTTCATTTGATAAATAATTTCACCAAGAAACCAATTAATAACATACATCATTTTATCTTCTCTAACTGGTGTGGCACTTAATCCAATAGTATATTTAAAACTGGTTTTCATTAAAATATTACCAAAATATTGAGAACCATAATGATGAACTTCATCAAGAATAACAAGTCCAAAACTTTTAAAAGTATCTTGATTATAATCACGGGAACAAATAGTTTGAACCATACCAATAGTAATATCTTTATCTAATTCTAATTTATTTTGTCTAATAACACCAATAGTAGCGTCAGTGAAGAATTGAATTCGTTCAATCCATTGGTCTAATAAATCACCAAGATGAACAATAATTAATGTTTTAACCCCTAAAATATATGAAAGATATATAGCCATTAAAGTTTTGCCCATACCACAAGAAAATTTTAATAAACCTCCTTTAGGAGTTTTTTCATCATTATTAAACAATTTTTTAACAAAATCAATACATTCTTGCTGATAATCACGCATTTTACCTTTAAAATTAAAATTAATAGTATCATACTGATAATTAAGTTTTTTGGTTATAAATTGTATTTTATTATATTTAATATCATCAATTTGAATTTCATCAATATCAATATGTTTAATTGAGAAGAATTTAGGAATAACTAAAAATTTATCAATTTCGTAATATAGTGGATATTTAATAATTTTAATAAAACGGTCTCCAATTTCTTTTTTAATAGTAAAATAATTTTTGATTTGTTTTATTAAAGATTTATTATATTTTTTCTTTTTAATGCAAAATCCATAATTATTTAATTCACCTTTAACATTAAATGAAGACATTATAATATGTATTAAATTAATATTATAAATCAATTTTTATTTAAAAATAATTATAAAAATTTTCACCATACATTATTTCTTAAAGGATTAAACCATAAATTTCTATTCCAGGGATTAAATGATGAATTTCTATTCCACAAATTATTGTATGGAAAATAATAAGCGTTATTCCAATTATCAAAATTGGATGGATTGGAAATATTAATATTAATATTAGAATTATTTTTACAATTAAAAGTTTCAAACTCATAAACTTCATAATTTAATAAAACAATAACTACAATTATTAAAAATATAAGAATAATATTATTAGTCATATAATATTAAAATATAAAAAATTAAAAATCAACTTTATCTGTCAAACAAATATAATCATAATATTCATTATTATTTATTTTAGTTTTAATATAAAAAAAATTGGGTTTTTTTAATAAATAATATATAATTGAAATTTTAATATATGTTGAAATGTCATATTTATCTTCTAATATTTTGCTTTCAATTAACAGTTCTCTTAAATAATCATATTTAGTGTCTAAATGAAAAATCCATTCTGATATTTGTTTTGAATAATATGAAATTTTATTATAATACGAATTTTCATAAGACCATTTAATTATATTTTTAGGATAATTTAATGTAAAAATAATTTGAAATTTACCATCATATAATAATTTATTATTTTTATCATATAATTTAACAGCATCATTATTTTTATTTATATTATAAGAAGCAATTTTTACTTGTTTTTTCATATTATTAAATTTATAATCATCGTAATATTCTAATGAATTTTTAATAATTTCATAAAATAATTTTGTATTTGGTTTTAAATTATCACTTTTAAATTGATTAAACATATTTATATTTATTATTTATTTTTTTTTTATATTAATTATATCAGTAATTGAAAGTATATTTTTATTATCTATATCAATATTTTCTTTTTTTTTAAATTCTAATTTTTCTTTATAATTTTTATTGATTTTTATAATATTTGGAAATCCACCAAAATTAATATTGTCCATTATATAATTAAATATTTAAAATTAATTTTTGTTGATTTTCATTATTATCAATATTTTTTTTATTTTTTTTTTTTGTAGTTTTTTTTTCTTTTGGTTGTTTCTTTTTTTTAATATTAAAATGATTAATATTACAACATAAACCTTTATTGGAACATAAATAATTAATATATTGTGAATTTAAATCATCTCCAATATAATTATCATATAATAACCTTTGTATTGACTTTTTTTTACCATTATAATAAAAGTTAATGTAAATATTTTCATTAATTTCAATATATGTCCCATTCCATAAAGAACAAGTATCTTTTTCAAATATACTTTTATCAAGTTTATTAGATATTCTTTTTAAATCATTGTATTCAAGTTTATTATTTTTAATATCTTTTCTTTGTTTATTTAATAATTCAACAAATATATCATTTTCTTTATCATTAGACATAATAAATAAGCAATATAAAAATAAAAATAAATTATTTTATTTATTATAAATTATTTCAATATTGTGTGCTTGATTATTAACAATATCTTCTAAATTAATACAAATATTATTTTTATTAAGTAAATTTACATCATCAGTTATTTTAATTTCATTATTAATATAATATTTAATAATTCCATTGAATAATAAAACAATTGGAATTTTATGTATTTTATTAAGTATAAATAGTTCTAAAATATAAAAATTATTAGAGTTTTTACTTTTAATAATATTAATAATAAATAAATTTATTTGATTTTGTAAATTTTCATTGATATTAATACTTTTGAGTAATATTTTTTTTTCATTATTAGCCATATTCAATAATATTTTTTTATTATTTTTATCATTAAGCCAATCAATTATAAATGATATAAATAAATTTAAATATTCAGTTTGATTAACACTATAATATTTAAGATTTTTATCTTTTGGTTCATATAATTCGTGTTTCATCCAATAATATCCATTAACATATGCTCTTAAAATGGAATAATTATTATTTATAATTTTTTGTATATATGAACTATTAAGGTCTTTTAAAGGATTATTAATTTGTTTTTCAAGCATATCTTTTTCAAACGATTTATATTTTTTTTTTTTTTTAATTTTAGAGATTTTAGTTTTACCAAAAATATTATATAATTTTTTTTCAATTTTATCATAATCCATATCCATTTTAATAATTTTTTCTCCTTTATATTCATTATAATTATTATATTTAACAACATCAGAAACATAACTATTTTCCTGAAAGATTTCCATAAATTTAGTTTTATTTTCAATGATTTCAGAAGTTAATTTTTTAATATATTTATATAATTTATCTGAAGTTAAAGCAAAATAACATTTACTATTTTTATGAATACAGTGTTTATTATCTTTACAATCATTAGCATCTAAATTTTTACATAAAAGTCTTTGATTATTAACTCTATAATCATTTACATTAGGTATTTCATTAATAGTTTGAATAAATGAATTTTTATTATCATTGCATATTAATAAAATATTTTGTTGTATTTCTTTTTTATTTTTATTTTTAATTAATTCAATTAATTTTTGTTTATTTTTTTCATTATTATCAAGATTAATAAAATAACTAAATTCAAATCTAAATAACTGATATGATTCACGATCATACTTTTCTTTATTAACACATTCAATTCTCTTATCAATATATGTTATGTTATTTTTATTATATGTTTGTAATTTTTTATCTATTTCATATTCAAGAGGAATATCTTTATATGATAAATTATTTTCTTTCAAATAAGATTTTTTAACTTTTTCTGGCTCAATGGGAATCATATTATCATTTGATGTTATTAAACCTAAACAATTAATTTCATTTTCAGTTTTATTATCATAAAAAGAACTAATAATTTTAATATTCATTTTTTTATCACTCTTTTCATATAATTCATTAGATAATTTAATAGTTTTTTCTAATGATAAAAATTTAGAATATGAAAAACATCCATCCATACTTATTCCTAAACACACAGTAGGTATTTTTGAAATAATACCAGATGGTCTAACAGGAATAAATAATTTATTTTTTAATATAGCATATCTTGCTTTATATTGATTGTCTATTACTTGATATTCAATACTAAAAGAATCATCAATTTTATTATCTTTAATTAAACTGTCAATTAATAGATATGTTTCTTTTAATGTTTTAGTTTTATTAATAATATTAGAATTAATATCATCTAATGTAAAATTAACAAATTTAATAATATTATTTTTAAGTTCAGTATTTTCAATGAATTTTTCAACGGGTTCTTTTAATTCTTTAGATGTTTCATCTGGTTTTTTAATATTAATAATTGGATAATAAAATTTACCATCTTTTATAAAAACTAATAAATCCATTTTTTTTATTTGGTGTATATTATATTCTTGGTCGTCAATTAAATCATCATCGATATCTAAATAAAATTCTTCAATAGTTTTACTTTCATTAAATTTATCAATTTTTTTTAAAACAATTGGATAAATACCATTTTTGGTAAATAAACCTTTAATTTTAAGAAAATCTTTTAAATCATCAAATGAAATTTCATCACTATTTTCTAAATATTTAATAAAATCATATTGTCTATATTTGATACTAATTTCTCCTTGATTTAAACTCATATAATGCAATTCATTTTTATCAGTTTTAATAAATTTAATTATGTGATCTTTAATTTCATTAATACTCATATCAAATACAACCATTAATGAATTAATAAATGAATAATTATTTACATCAATACCATATTTAAAATAATATCCATTAATGCCGGTTTTTGTTAAATAAAAATTTTTGGTTTCAATTTCATTTTTAATTTTATTGTTAAATAAAAATTCTAAAAATTTAGGCAAATAACCTATTCTTCTCTCTGTGATTTTATTTACATCTTGTAATATATACAAAATATCTGCTGATGAAAGTGGCTTATTAACACTATCGTCATTTTTAACTTTTTCTCCCATACATTTTTTATAAAAATTTATTTTAGCTTCATCCTCTGACTTAAATGGATCTTTCCTAAAACAACAAGGATAACAAAGACCATTTGGAGCAGTTGTTTTTGTTAAAAATCCAATATATGTATGTTCGTTATTATTTTTAGGATTACAAGTGTAATATATGTTACCTAATTTAATAGTTCTTACTGTAATTTTTCCATTTTTTTTAGATATAACATTCTTTTCATAATTTTTTGTTTTTTTATTTAATTTATAACCCTCTTTAATTAATTTATTAATATTTTTATCAGATATTATAAGAGGTCTTTTTTTATTATTTTCACCTGAATTTTGACATAATCTTGAATAACTTTCTGAAGTTTCGTCTGGAGTATAATTAAATCTTTCTTTATCCAATTCTTTTGCTTTTTTTAAATCACTTTTTTCTTCATCTTTTTCATATAATTCATCTGTCAAATCTCTTTTTTTAGCAATTTTGGTTAATTCATCTAACTTTTTATTGATTTTATCATATGATTTATTTTTATTAATATAAATTTCATAATATAAATATAACAACGAATTAATAAATAATAATATATTATTCATTTCATTTACATCTTTTGTTCCTTTAATATCAATTTTATAATTAGATGGATTATCAACTTGACCAACAAGTTCAACTCTTGTTCCAGGGGGTTTATATTTTTTAAGTTCATCACTTTGTTTTAAATTGGAAATTCTTTTTGCATAACTATTTTTAATTTCTTCAATTTGATTTTTTGCCTTTTCTTTTGTTAAATTAAATAATTTAATTAATTCGTTTATTAAATGTTCTTCATTATAATTTTTATATCTTAAATGGTCTAATATTCTGTCTATAATAGAACTTTTAATAATATAATTAGAAACTCTTTTAAAAGATAAATAAGCACCAGATTTATTTTCATTAACAATTAAAGAAACATATGGGTAAAAATGTTTAGCTAAATCTTTTAATTCATTGTAATTTATTTTTTCTTTATTTGGAAATTCATATCTTTTGATTGTATTTAAAAATTTAAATTTGAAATCATTCTTTTGTGGAATATTTATATAAACTTTATTTTGATGTGAGTCTAAATTTTTATTTATTACTTTTATTAAATTAATAATATATTTATGAATTTCTTGTAAATCATTATAAGTTGTATTATCTTTTTCTTTTAACATTAATTTATATTCCAACATACCAATTTCATTAATATTAACATTCATAAATTTTTCATCTGTAATTCTAACCTTAAATGACACACCTGGTGTTTCTCTTGTAAACCATTTTTGTATCATACTTATTCTTTCATTACTTTTAGAACTTTCAATCATAAAATTTTCTTCATATTTAATTATAATATCACTACTTGCTACATTGTATTGAATATATGGATAAGTTTTATTAGTTTTAAAATCATTGAAAATTCTAAATAAATCAAGTGTTGGTAATGTAATTTTTCCATAATTTCCAGTTTTAATATTAATTTTATTTAAATTTTCAATATTGTCTTTTTCTAATATTTCATCATTAATTTCCAAAAAACATTTCATATTAGATTGTGTAATATTGTTATTGTATTTAAATATTTTTTGATATATTGAGTTATTTTCAATTCTAATTTCTTCAACCAATTCAGTAACTTCATTTTCCAAAAGATTATTATTATATATTGTATCAAAAACATTTTCAATATATGTTTCTTCTTTGTTATTTTCATTACTTAAATAATTAAAAATATTATCAATAGTTCCTTTTGATAAATTTGGAAAATAAATTTTAAAATATGAATTTATTAAATTTTCTTTTTTAATATTTGAACCTGAATAATTAACACCCATTTCATTATAAACATCTAATAAATAGATTTCATTATTCATAATATAATTATTAAATTCATATATAATTTTGTAATCATTAGATGCTCCATTAATCTTTTTACCATAATTTTTTAATGTGTTGGATAATGTTTCTATTTTACCCTCTAAATTTTCATAATTATATAATGAAATTGGTTCTATATTAATATCTAATAATTCATTATTTTTTGAAAATGTATGACATAACATAACTTTATCAATTTTATTTTTATTAATGTATTCACTCCATAAATACATTCTTGATGGTACCAAATAATTATTTTTTCCAAATTTATCATTATTCAAAATAGAAGATGATATTTTATTTTTAAGATTTTCAATTGTATCATCCATAAAAATATATTGTGAATAAACAAATTCTTTAACATATGTATATTCTAATTTTTCATCTTCATACGAATTATCTTCTTTATCATTAAAACTAACCATATTCTTTTTTTTACTTTTAAATGTTTTTTCATTAAAAATTTCGGAAATCTCATCATTTGTTTTTTTAATAGTTTTTGTAATCTTTATATCTTCAAATAAAATATCCACATTATCTATATCATCCATTACATCATCATCTACATTATTATCCATATCATCATATATATTATCATCTATATTATCATCTTCATTTACATCACTGTCATCTTCATATTCGCCTCCCAATTGTTTATAAAGAATATTATCTGTTTTATTTAAAACTTTTAAATCTAAATCATAAAAATTATCAATTTCTATTTTTGTTAATTTTTTTCCTTGATGTTCTCTATATTCTCTTCTTAAATAATCATTATATGAATATCTTGATTTAGTGTTAATAATATCTAATTTAAATATATTAATAATATCTTTAAACCATTTCTCATCATATTTTTCTAAAATTTTATTTTTATATTTTTTATCTGTTTTAATTTTATCTAAAATAAAACTTATGTGATATGTATTAAAAAAATATGAAAACCATTTATTTCCAAAACCATTTTCCAATCTTTTTATATCTTTTACAGATAATGTTATAAATGTCTCATAAAGATTAAGATTTTTTATTTTTTTAAATATATCTTCATATTCTTTTCCTTTGTTGCCTACATAAATATAAATTAAATTTTGTGTTTTTTTATTATCATTTTTATATTTATATATAATTTTTACTGGTGATAATAATGTTTTCTCAACATTTATTTCATTCATATTATAATTATTTAATATAAATTTAATTTAAATAAATAAATAAAAAAATTGATTAATTATTAATCTAATTAATATTATACCTATCTATAATAGTATTATTTTAATTTAAAAAAAAATGAAAAAACATCAAAGAGTTATTTTTGAAGGTAATATTTCCAAATTTAATGATTTGCCTGATGATTTAACTAAATATATTTATATTACTTTTATTAATGAAGATATTAAAAAATTGTTATGGGATTATAAACTGTTAAACTAAAAAACATTAAAAAAGATTAAAATTATTTTTTATATTTTCTCATTCCATTTATCTTAGCTGTATAAACATTTAAAATATTTAAAACATCTTCTACTATTTCATTTTCTTTATCTTTTTCTTCTTTATTTGTTTCTATTACAATTGAACCATTTGAATATTCTTTTATTAAATCTTCTATTAAAGAATAACCAAATCTTGTTAATCTATCTTTATATGCCACTACTAATTCTTTTATTTTTCCTTCAATACCTAACTTTATTATTTTTCTAAATCCTTTTCTATTAAAATTTATTCCTGACCCAATATCTTCAATGATTAAGTGATTTGGATATTTCTCTTTCATATATTCTTTTTGTCTTACTAAATCATCTTTTTGACCTGCTGTTGATACACGAACATAACATATACTTATTTTATCTTTTAATATTTTTTCTTCTTCTTCTTTTTCATTTTTTACATCCATATCTGTTTTTATTTTATTATCATTTAAATACTTTTTCACATTATATTTTCTATGACCTCCTAATGTTTTTATAAATTCTATTTTATTTCTTTCTGCAAGTGTTAATAATGTTGTTGGACTTATTCCTAATATTTTTAATACTTCTTTTTTACTTTTATATTCATATTCATTCATTTTATATATTTTTATATCTTTTTATTTTTAATTTAATTAAATAAAAATATTTAAAAAATATATAATATAATATTATTAAATGAAAAAGAAAAAAAAATCAAAATTATTAATTGATTTACAAAATATTATTAAATCAAATAAACAAAACATTAATTTACCATTATTAGATGATAAATTAATATGTAATAAAACTAAAATTGATAATTTAAATTGTAATATTTATAAATGGAATAATTTAATTACAAAAAATAATAATATTCAATTTGAAAAATTAAAAGATAATAAAGATACAATGATTAAAACTTTAAAATATAAATTATTACCAACAGAAGAACAAAAAAAAATACTTATTAATTATTGTGATGCTTATATTGAAATGTATAATAATGTAATTAAATTTATAAAGGATAAAAGAAAAGAACAAACAATACAAACTAATAAACATAATTTAAGATATTGTGATTTAACTTATAATTTTAACATCAGTGAACTTAAAAAATATTTTAAAAATAAAAAAGAACAAATAAGTAATAAATATAAAGCAAATAAACACTTATTAGATTATGCTATGAATGATTGTCTTACAATGTTAAAAAGTATTAAAATCAATCAAATATTAGGTAATATTTATCATAGTAAAATGAGATATTTAAAAAAAAGTAAAAAAATAAAAATATTCAAAGTTGAAAAACAAATGTGTTCTTTAACATCTTTTTGTTCAAGTATATTAGGTAAAGAATTAAAAGTGTCACCTGTATTAAATTATAAAGAAGAATGTCAAACAGTTTATACAATTCAATATAATTCAACATCAAATAAGTTTATTTTATTAAGAAGAATAAAAATAGAAAAAGAAAATTTAGAAAAACAAAATAATGTTATAGCAATTGATCCAGGAATAAGAGATATTATAAATGGAATTTCTAATAATCATATTATAGAAATAGGTAATAATGTAGATGTAAATATAAAAAAAGAATATAAAAAAATAAAAAAAATAGAATATTTAAATAAAATAAAAAAAATAAATAATTCAAAAAAAAATAAACAAATAAAAAAAATAAAAGAAAAAATAAAAAATTATGTGTCTGATATTCAATGGAAAATAGCAAATTACTTAACAAGAAAATATGACCATATAGTGATAGGGAATTTTAGTACATCACGGTTAAAAAAAATAAATAAAAGTAATGAATTGTTAAATGTAATGAAAGATTTAAATATGTTTAAGTTAAGAGAAAAAATAAAATATAAATGCTTAATAAGAAATAAAAAATATTTAAAAGTAAATGAGGCATTTACAACACAATGTTGTATAAATTGTTCTGCAATAAATAATATAGGTAGTAGTAAAGTGTATGAGTGTTCAAATTGTAACAAAAGATATAGTAGAGACATAAAATCAGCAGGATGTATTTATTTAAAATCGTTAAAGTAAATATATAAAAGGTTTTTCCCGCTTTTAAGCCTTTAAAGAGAGTTATTAAAATGTTTAGTTAAAATGAAACTATTAATGAAATGTCAGGTATAATACTGTAATATCAAAATATTACTTGTTATACAGGGAGAAATAATTAATAATGTATTTTTAATTAATTTTATACATTTTAATACCTTTTTAAAAGCGGACAAACTTCAACAATCAATACCACAACTTCATAATAAAATAATTAATGTAAATTCAGGAACACATTATTTAATTTCTGAAAATATAATTAAAATTTTTAAAGATAAAATATTCAAAACAGATATTAATTTTTCTTTTAAAGTTTTAATTGATATATTGGAAAATCATTGTCAAACTAATTGGATATTATCATTATTTATTGAAAATGTTCTTTTAGAAAATAAAAAATTAATTAATTATTTGATTGAAAATAAGGAAAAAAATATTGAATATTTTGAACAAATATATAATCAATATAAAAATAAAAAAAAAAATTTTAAACATATGACTTTAATACAATCAATGGCCATGTCATGGATAATGTATATTTATCATTAACTTATTCATTTATTTAAAATCCAATCAATGTAGTTAATATTTTTAATTTCATTAAAATTAAAATTGTCATTAATATTATTATTTTCATTGTCGTGTAATAAATAATAAACATTTAATGATTCTGTTCTTCCATAACGATTAGCTCTTCCAATGATTTGTTCTTCTGTTTCTTTATCAAAACGATGATATATTATAATATCATTAGTTATTTGTAAATTCAAACCAGCCCCATAATATTTAGCATTTAAAAGCAATATCTTACGTTCTCCACTTTTATATTTATTAATATTTTCTTCTATTTTATTTATTTCATAATTTTTTGATAAAGAAACATATTTAATATTTCTATTATTCAGTTCATTTTCTATTTTATTTATTGTTTTCTCAAAATTAGCAAATATAATAATATAATTATCCTTTTTTAATTCTAAAATATCTATCATAACCTGCATTTTTTCCTTTGGAGAATTTATATCATTAATTTCATTTTTCTCTTTTTTATTTCCATCATTAATTATTTTCATATTCTTTTTATTAAAAATAGAAGAACAATTTGGACATTTATTACTATTTGATGAAGCTAATAATAAACAATCAGAACAAAATAAAGTATTACAACAATTCATTATGCAAGGTATTTCAAATTCATCAAAACATATAGGACACATTTCATCTTTATAATTTAAAATTCTTGATTTAATTTTTTCTGATTTAAGATATAATTGTTTTAATTTATTTTTTATTTCTTTTTTTTTACTATCATAATAATCTTGTTTTAATTCATATTCTAATTCATCAATTTCTTTATCTATGGCTTTTACTAAAATTTTAATAATATTATCAGAAGTATTCATATCACAATTTAATTGTTTTAAAGCTTCTTCTCCATTTCCAGCATTTATCATTTGTATTATTTGAGGAGATATAATATCATAAATTATATTTAACTCTAATGGAGTTATACATTTAATTTTTATTCTATTTGGTTTGGGCAAATTAATTGATTTATTTATATATTCATCATTATTAAACACTTTTAACTTATTTATTAATGCTTTACTATCAAATACACTTGAAAAATAATTTGAATTTGAATTTAGTATATTGTCAGGTGTTCCAGTTATATATATTATTATCTTTCCATCAACTACATCATCAGAAGGATATTGAATTGTGTCTGCTTCATCTATAATAACTCTTCTCCAAAAAATTTTATACATTATTTCAAAACATAATAACCATATTTTATCAGTCATTAAAACAACATCATAATCTTCAAATATTAACTTATTATTATTAATTTTAGGTTCTTTATTAATATACATAACAACTTCACCCAATGAATTCACATGATCAGTTTTCCAATTTCTAACTAATAATTTATTTAGTAATTCTTCATTATCTATTACAAGAACATTTAAATTAAAACAACAATTATTATAAGTATCTTTCCATTGATTTATTAAAATATTGGGAACAATTACTAAATCAGTATTAATAGAATATTGTCTTTTATTTGTAATCTCAAATGATAAATAATTATAACTTTCATAAGATTTTGTAAATAAAACATTTTTTTTAATACTTTGAAGACCAATAATAGTTAATGTTTTACCAGAACCAACTCTATCACAATAAATTAATTTATTTGTATTTAATGTGTAAATATTTCCATACTCATTATAAACAATACTTTTATCATCTTCTAATTTTGTTAAAGAATATATTGCTGTTTTTTGTGTTTCAAATAATTCAATACCAATATTTTCTGGTTGAAATATCTTTTTATCTTTACTATTTAAATTTTGATAATTATAATTCATTTTAAAAATATATTTACAAAATTTTTTTTAATTTAGTTTTAATTGTTTATTTATAACTACTAAATATTCTAAAATAGCTTTAATATCATCTTCTTCTTTGCCAAATATATCATTTATAAATTTACAATTGTTATCATATAATTCCATATAATTGCTCATTGAAAACCATAAAAAATTAAATCTTAATTCTAAATTTTGAGGTAATTCATAATTATTGCAATTAATAATAATAACTCTGTTCCATTTATGATATTTTGTTGATTGATATAACCTTATGTATAAAATATGTGATACTAATATAACATCATAATTATTAATTGCATCATTTATCAATTCTTCTTTATTAATAACTTTAGTTCCTTCCTTAGACCATATATTATCATCTTCCCATGAACCAATGACTATATTATCCAAATGTTTTTGTGTTGCAATTAATAGTACTTTAAGAGAAGGACAACATTTATTAAATTCATTATAAATTCTATTAACATCAGTATGTTCTACAATTAAAAGTGTTTGATTTAAAACTAAATTATCATTTATTTTTTTGGTTAATTCTAACCCACTGCCAGTTTTTTGTATTATTGGATAATTTGCTATTTTTTCGTTCAATTTAATTAAACTAATTAATGTTGATATTTTACCCTTTTTATCACTATAAATTCCAATATTTGTTTTTAAATTACATAACACAGGTGGATTATTTAAACATCGTATGTGATATTTTTCATTTCCATAATATATATTTTTAATATATCCAGTATTTTCAATTTCAATCATTTTACACAAAGACTTCAATTGATAATTATATAATTTTGTTAAAATTGTTTTTGGTTGTAATATAGAACAATCATTTTTATTTAAATATCTAATATGATTTTCTCTTTCTTCATAATCTTCTTCAATTGTATAATCACTGTCAGATGAATAATAAGAAGTTGTTGAAATAGTATCATCATCACTATCAATTTCATTAATTAAATCCATTAACTCTAAATCATTATTCATTATAAAATAATTATAACTATTAATTTAAATGAAAATTTTTGGTGTATAAAAATATTCAATTGTGTTTTTAATATCATTAATATTAAAACTTTTATTTGAAATAATTATATTATTTAATAATTCATCTAATGGACCATGTCTTTCTAATTTCAAAGGTTTATTAAAATTATCATTATTGACATTAATATTTAAATTAAGATTAAATAAAATATTAATTTTTTTTATTGTAGATTGATTAATACTTCCATTATTTTCATTTAAAAATGATTTTTCTAAAAAATTTTTAACACAAATTTCATTCATTATTGTGAATATATAAATATTAATTTATATTTTATTTTACAATTATCAAATAAATTTATTATTTAATTAAAATATTACATAATTTTCAATGGCAAATAACTTCATAATCTTCAAAATCATCAATATATTTATATTCTTCATTACATTTGATGGTTTTCAGATTTTTAGGAAATTTTTTTATTTTTAAATCATAATCTTTTAATTCTAAATATTCAATTGAGTTGGGAAGGTTATTTAATTCTTTTTCATAATATTCAATATATATTTTTTTAATACTGTTTGGTAAATTATCTAAATTTAAATTAGTTTTATATATTTTTAATTCTTCAATATCATTATGTAAATTATCTATTATATATTGATTAT
>Ga0206130_10005196_pt1 | contig 15540 bp, 14 predicted proteins | sample Helgoland_Spring_9_FD_148637 | JGI IMG/M metagenome (GOLD analysis project Ga0206130, IMG submission 148637) | Pelagic subsurface seawater microbial communities from Kabeltonne, Helgoland, North Sea - Helgoland_Spring_Bloom_20160512_1 | ecosystem: Environmental > Aquatic > Marine > Epipelagic ... | reverse complement strand
CACGGAACATTGAGTGTCGTTCTAACCAGAAGGACGCAAGGTCACTGAAGTTTGGGTGTGTCTGCCAAGATGTAGCTGGGTATTTTTCAGCAAGTACACGTAGGTGTTCTGGAAGATTTCTACGGGCGGTGAGGAGTAATTCTTTTTCAATCATTTCGTGATACCAAGCCTAACCTTTGAAACTGGCCCCAAGATATAATTTTACACAAGTATTTAAACCATTCAGTATTTATTTTTATTAATCTTCAGCATAACTATCACTAATCCAATCTTAACATCAAATCAGCTTAAAAACAGATCATGAAGGAACATCTGAAATGAATACATGTATCGTATCTGAGTACAACTGCACCTATGACGAATTCGTAGCTGAAGTTCAAAGAATGCGTCCAGATTGGGGGCCATTTGTTAGCGAGTGGGAGATTGCTAAAGTAAATGATCATAAATCAATAATGGTCATGAACGTTACAGATTTCGAGGCGATGGAAGCATTTATGACAAGTGATGAAATGAAGCAATGGGATAAAGACCATGGCTGTGTGGACACCGTTTTTTCTCTAGAAAAAGCGGGTTGAGCCAAACCACAGATTGCACGTATTTGAAATGAAGCTTAATTTTGATCAAATACAAACAGGATCTCTGGGTTTATAAACTGATCTAGGAACCTGCACAAAGACGCTAAACAAAAACAACGGCATCCTCTTGGTGAGGGTGTCGCCTGTGGCGGGTCAAAACGTAACTTTCATAAATCACCGAACTTTTGATTTAACCCGTCACGCTTTGCAATATGTTGGTGGCTTGGTTTGTTGATGAAAACTAGATGACCAGACCAATAGTCGTTACCCGTGGGCATTACTGAATGCAATCTATAGGTGTATAAATTTAAACATGGATTGTGAAAAGTTTAAACTGACAGAACCTTTAACACTTTTGCAGAGAGGGTTGTCTGGGAGACGGACACAATGACCGACTGAGAACGTATTGAGCTAAAATTTCTCTTATACAAACAGAAGGCTTCCCTCGGGAGTAAAAGGAAGCCTGAAGTATTTTACTGCTCTAAGTGACGGTGTTGCGACCCGTCTTAGTATCATTCTAACATAAAAGGCTTGCAATTTCAAAATTTTCTGTGGCGTTGTGTTGGCATCTTAAGATTGCCTTTAAAAAAGAGCAGTTCAGTGACTAAGTATTATTTCTTTTTGTCGCACGGCTTAACGTATGACAGGCAGACCAGTTCGCTCTACTGCAGGCTTTGGAGATTTGTGGTCGTTTGACGGAAGTAACAATCGTGACTGTGTCGTTCAACTCGCTATCCTGTGGCTGGCTGCTTTACAGATATGAGGATGCGAGGTGAGAATTTCCACTGGGCAAGGCGTTTGATTTATTCGTAAATATTTCCCCTAAATATTTTGTGACTAAAACGGCACATTTTGACTGAATGAAGTTTTAGGAATGCCCATGTCCTTGCCTGTTGAAAAAGTCTTACGTAAAGCACAGAGCCTCATGAAGGCGGGGGAATTAGCCGAGGCTGAAGAACTTTACAAACAGGTTCTATCCAAGTTTCCCAAAAATAAAAAAGCCATTCAAGGGTATCAGAAACTGAAGGCAGGAATTACCTCTAAAGGCGCATCAAGTTCTGTGCCACCCCAAGGACAGGTTGATGAACTAGTTGGCCTATACAATCAGAGACAATTTGAAGAAGTTTTGGCAAAGATTAAGCCCTTGGTCAGTCTTTTCCCAAAAGCAATAACCCTACACAATATACAGGGTGCATCCAATGCCGCCCTTCAGAGATATGACGCAGCAATAGACAGTTACAAACAGGCCATCAAGATAAAGCCTGACTATGCTGAGGCTTATAGCAATATGGGGGTAGCCCTGAAAGATAAGGGTGATCTAGACGCAGCGATAGACAGTTACAAACAGGCACTCAAGATAAAGCCTGACTATGCTGAGGCTTATAGCAATATGGGGAATGCCCTGAAAGATAAGGGTGATCTAGACGCAGCGATAGACAGTTACAAACAGGCCATCAAGATAAAGCCTGACTATGCTGAGGCCTACTACAATATGGGGAATGCCCTGAATGATAAGGGTGATCTAGACGCAGCAATAGACAGTTACAAACAGGCACTCAAGATAAAGCCTGACTATGCTGAGGCTTATAGCAATATGGGGAATGCCCTGAAAGATAAGGGTGATCTAGACGCAGCAATAGACAGTTACAAACAGGCCATCAAGATAAAGCCTGACTATGCTGAGGCTTATAGCAATATGGGGAATGCCCTGAAAGATAAGGGTGATCTAGACGCAGCGATAGACAGTTACAAACAGGCACTCAAGATAAAGCCTGACTATGCTGAGGCTTATAGCAATATGGGGGTAGCCCTGAAGGAGAAGGGTGAGTTAGACGCAGCAATAGACAGTTACAAACAGGCCATCAAGATCAAGCCTGACTATGCTGAGGCCTACTACAATATGGGGAATGCCCTGAATGATAAGGGTGATCTAGACGCAGCAATAGACAGTTACAAACAGGCCATCAAGATCAAGCCTGACTATGCTGAGGCTTATTACAACTTGTCCTTTCCCGATCTCCTGCAAGGCAGTTTAGAGGAAGGCTTCAAATTATATGAGTGGCGTTCAAGAAAAAAGAAACGGATTGTTGCTCCTGCCAGAGCCAACTTTATCTGGGATGGCAAACAGAGCCTAAATAGTAAACGTTTTGTCGCCTATGAAGAGCAAGGCTTGGGAGATACCATTCAGTTCTGCCGTTATTTACCACTTCTTGAACAAAAAGGAGCGGATGTTACCTTCAAAGTAAAGCCAGTTTTACATACCCTTTTGCAAACTATGAGCAGCAATGCCAGTTTCAGCACAAGCCATCCAGAAGAACCTGAAATTGACTTTGAGACACCATTGATGAGCCTTCCCAATCTCTTGAACACGAGCTTAGAAACAATTCCCGCAACGAACCCTTACCTTTATGCAGACCATGACAGGAGCAAGGCTTGGGGTGAAAGATTTAGCAAAGATAGATTTAAGATCGGTATCTGTTGGCAGGGTAGTAAGACAAAGGTTGATTTTGGTCGCTCTTTTCCACTCTCTCTTTTTGAAGGCATATCAAAAACCCCAAACGTAGAACTGATCAGTCTTCACAAGGGCGAAGGCGAAGACCAAATTGCCAACATTGACTTTGATGTGACCACATTGGGACCTGACTTTGATGCAGGGCCGGACGCCTTTGTTGATACAGCAGCGGTTATGATGAACTGTGATTTGATTATCACCTCTGACACAGCGGTTGCCCATCTGGCAGGTGCGTTGGGGTGTCAGACATGGGTTGCGCTGAAACATATTCCTGATTGGCGTTGGATGTTAAATAGGTCTGACTGCCCATGGTATCCAACGATGACTTTGTACCGGCAAAAAAACCGAGGAGATTGGGCGGATGTTTTTTACGCCATTAAGCATGACTTGAGTTTATTAATAGATCAAAAAGGACAATGAAATGAACAGTCCACAAATTCCTGTCTCTTGGGGCGAGTTGCTTGACAAGATAACGATCCTTCAAATCAAATTGGAAAACCTAACCTCAAAAAGCGCCCTCAAGAATGTTGAACGGGAATTAAAACAACTCCAATCCATATTCACCCAATACCGCCCCGAGAAGATTGAAGCCAAACAGCTTGAGATGGACTTGAAACAAATCAATCAGCAACTTTGGGATATTGAGGACAAAATCAGAGATAAAGAAAGAAGCGGGTCTTTTGATGATGAGTTTATCCAACTTGCTCGTGATGTATATGTCACGAACGATGAACGTTCACGTATCAAGAGAACGATAAATGACATGTTTGGCTCAGAACTCGTAGAAGAAAAATCATATGCGGAATATTAAAGCTGGCGAAGTCTGACTACCAAAAGCGGATATTCCTGCTGTCCAATCTACCAGTGGAAATGCCGGTTGATCACCTGATTGGCTTTAATAACCTGATGCCAGACAAGTTAGAAATGGAGTTGATCAAGCGAGGGAATGTGCCACTGACCCGAAAAGGTTTGTTAGCACTGCGACCTGATTTGGAACTCTCCAACGAAGCTGCAAAGAAAGTCGTGCAACGCTCCAAAGCCTCTAACCCCAAAAGCCTCCTTTTCACGCTCCCCACATTAGTCAGAACCAGCACCATAATAGCCACTTTCAAAGCCGGTAATAAACGCAAGACCATCCACAGTCACTTATTCCTACCAAAAGAATACTCCGGTGATCCTTACGCCTCAGTCTTCAATCACCACACCGAAGCAGAAGTATTATCATTGCTTGAGACAGGTTGGGGGATCGGCAATATCTCAGACCTGCAGTTATCATTCTTGTATGGCCCAGAGGATGATCAATAGGTTTTCGGGTTAGTGAGGCCACTAAAGGGACGGGTTCCCATATATCTCTATAGCACTTTGTCACAATAAGGATCAGATAGCGGTCAACTAACCCGAAACTGACGTAGAACTGGTTACCATACTCACAGCCCTGATCTCTGGCAGAGGCCATGTATAATAACGGGTATACCCCCCGTGGCCCATGCCCCCCACGATAAGAATCATCAAGAGTAATCCAACCGTTTGAATCTAAGGCAGCTTTTTATATCAGTGTCGTCCAGCAACGAAACCATGCACGATGTCTACTATGTGTCTACTATGCGATTGTCGCAGCGAGACCAAAACCTGCTAAGTCATTGATTTCAGTGGTGAGCCGTACAGGATTTGAACCTGTGACCCACTGATTAAAAGTCAGTTGCTCTACCAACTGAGCTAACGGCCCACTAGAGCGCTTATCTAGAAACACCGCACTCTCGGGTCAACCCCGAAAACAAAGAAAAGTCTCCCTCTACTAGATTCATTTATTAACGCGCTGTATATGCGGCCCATGACAGCGGATTTGAAAACTAATTTGCCCTTTATGAAAATGCATGGGCTTGGAAACGACTTTGTCGTTCTCGACGCGCGCGTGCAAGCACTGTCGCTTGCGCCAGCTCTGATTCAACGGATCGCCGACCGCAATAGAGGCGTCGGATTTGATCAATTAGCCATTATTAATAAAAATGGAAACAACCCTCACCTGACGTTTTATAACTCTGATGGGTCAACCTCTGCTGCCTGCGGCAATGCCACGCGCTGCGTAGCGCGCTATCTGATGGCGGGGTCTGGTGAAACGCAAATTACCCTAACCACCGACCGCGGTACGTTGCAGGCGGAAGATATTGGCGGCGGCCTTACAGCAGTCAACATGGGCCCGCCACAGCTTGATTGGCGCGACATTCCACTGGCAAAGGACGTTGACACCTTGGCGCTGCCAATCGATGGTACTCCGACCGCCACCGGCATGGGCAACCCGCACTGCACATTTTTTGTTGAAGACGCCGAAGCGGTTGATCTAGCCCAGCGCGGGGCCGAGATGGAACACCATCCACTGTTTCCAGACCGTACCAATGTTCAGTTTGCATCGCACATTGGTCCCAACTTGTTGCGCATGCGGGTCTGGGAACGTGGTGTCGGCATTACGCTGGCTTCGGGCTCGTCATCTTGCGCAACCGCGGTGGCGGCAGCGCGGCGGGGCCTGACAGATCGCAGGGTCCAGATTGATCTTGATGGCGGCAGGCTTTTGGTGGACTGGCGCAGCGATGGAGTTTGGATGACTGGCCCGACGTCTCATGTCTTTGATGGCCATTTCACAGCCGCCTTTCTAGAACAGGAAACAGCATGACCACCCCCAAGTTCACTTCAATGGGATGCCGGTTAAACGCCTATGAAACCGAGGCAATGAAAGAGCTGGTGGCGCAGGTTGGGCTTGAGGGGGCGGTAATTGTCAACACCTGTGCTGTGACCGCAGAAGCCGTGCGCAAATCCCGCCAAGAGATTCGTAAATTACGGCGCGAGAACCCGCATGCCAAAATGATTGTTACGGGATGTGCTGCCCAGACTGAACCCCAAACCTTTGCCGCGATGGATGAAGTTGACAGCGTGATCGGCAACACCGAGAAAATGCAACTCGCCACTTGGCAGGGCATGACAGCCGATTTTATTGGAACCACTGAAAAAGTTCAGGTTGATGATATCATGTCAGTGACTGAGACAGCAGGGCACCTGATTGATGGCTTTGGCACCCGAAGCCGCGCCTATGTGCAGGTTCAAAATGGCTGTGATCATCGCTGCACGTTTTGCATAATTCCGTTTGGGCGCGGCAATTCGCGCTCGGTACCAACCGGGGTTGTGATCGACCAGATCAAGCGCCTTGTCGATAAAGGATACAACGAAGTGGTGCTGACCGGCGTTGACCTGACCAGCTGGGGTGCGGACCTACCCGCGCAGCCAAAGCTTGGTGATCTGGTGATGCGCATTCTTAAACTCGTGCCTGATCTGCCGCGCCTGCGAATCAGCTCGATCGACAGTATCGAAGTTGATGACAATCTGATGCAGGCCATCGCCACCGAGCCGCGTCTAATGCCGCATTTGCATCTCAGCCTGCAGGCTGGGGACAATATGGTTCTTAAACGCATGAAGCGGCGGCATCTGCGCGAAGATGCGATTGCCTTTTGCCAACAGGCCAAACGCCTGCGACCTGACATGACCTTTGGCGCCGATATCATTGCCGGCTTTCCCACCGAGACTGAAGAAATGTTCGAAAACTCGCTGAGTTTGGTCGAGGATTGCACCCTGACATGGCTGCATGTGTTTCCCTATTCGGTGCGAAATGACACACCGGCGGCGCGGATGCCACAGGTTGCGGGGCAAGATATTAAACGGCGCGCCGCCGCGTTGCGGGCAGCCGGTGCGCGACAAGTGCGCGAGCATCTCACAGCGCAAAAGGACATCACCCACCGGATTCTAATGGAAAGCGCGCGCATGGGCCGAACCGAACAATTTACCGAAGTAAACCTGTCATCAGATCAGCCAGAGGGCGAGATCATCATCGCACAAATTACCGGCATGTCAGGTGAAGCCCTAACCGCATAGAGCGGCTGCGACCCGGCACTGGGATTCGGCAAGAATTGAAACCTCTGGTACATCCTGTCATAAAAACAGCCATGTCTAAGCCTGCGATCCTTTATTCATTCCGGCGCTGCCCCTACGCAATCCGCGCGCGTTTGGCAATTTCCAGCGCCGGGGTGCAGGTGGATTTGCGCGAAATAAAGCTGCGGGCAAAGCCCGCTGCGTTTCTGGCCCTCTCACAATCGGGGACCGTGCCGTGCCTGAGCGCAGGGGCAGAGGTGCTAAACGAAAGTCTTGAGATTATGATCTGGGCCCTAGTTCAGAACGATCCTGCGGGCTGGTTACAAATGCCAAAGGCCGGTCACACACTGATTGGCGAATGCGACGGGCCTTTTAAAAAAGCCCTGGACCGGGTCAAGTACGCCAGCCGGTTTAGCGACGCTAACCCAGCACAGGATCGTGCAAACGCGTCGGCGTTTCTGTTGCAATTAGAGGCACAGCTGACTGCGCCTTATTTATTTGGCAACCATCCCACAGTTGCCGATATGGCAATTCTACCCTTTGTCCGCCAGCTTGCGTTTGTCGATAAAATCTGGTTCGATGCGCAATGTTGGCCACGATTGCAGAAATGGCTTGAGGCTTTTTTAATCTCTCCCGGTTTCATTGGCGTGATGGATAAATACCCCCAATGGTCACCCGGGGATCCCGTAACCACCTTTCCGGAATAAACCTTTCTCCTCTCTACCGCCGTTCTTTCAAGCAACTATACACCCTCCAGAATCGCCACCCTATTATGCAGGCGTCGTATTGACCTTGCCCTGTCACTGATACGCCTACCAGACGGCTCGGAGAGAAGACCAACACCAGTCGTCCAGGATCTCTGGTCAATGTTGCCATTGGTGTCTACGGGTTTTAGGTTTGTTACTGGGTACTGAGAATTATTTTGCAGCGCGCAGCCCACCGGCGATATGTGCCCGATATTGCAGCCCAAGCCACATTCAAAGCCTGACTTTCCCCAGCCCAAAGCAATAAGCGCGTATCAGCACTGATAATCTGGCTTGCATTCAAAAGTCCTCTGCCTCATCATAATTTTGCAAAAAAGGCTGATTTTATGACTTAAAGGTCCTGTTCTCATGCGCATCATCCCCCTGATCTACACCCTGTCTGTTTTGGCTCTGCCTCTTGCCGCACAACAAAGCAGTGACGCCATTGCCCCGGAAATAAGAACCGCACTTGCAACCAAGGCGACTGGTGCGCCGGTTCAGGCGGATAACTGGATGGTGGTGGCCGCAAACCCCTTGGCAGTGCAATCGGGCGCGCGGGTCTTGCGTGATGGCGGAACCGCTGCAGACGCCATGGTTGCGGTGCAATCTGTTCTAGGTCTGGTCGAGCCGCAAAGTTCGGGCCTTGGCGGAGGCGCATTTCTGGTGTGGTATGATGGCGCAACTGGGGCCATCACTACGCTTGACGGGCGCGAGACCGCACCAATGGCGGCGACGCCAACGCTGTTTCAGGACGGGACTGGCACGCCATTGAAATTTTTCGATGCGGTGGTGGGAGGCTTGTCTGTCGGCACACCTGGAACGCCGGCCTTAATGGCCGCCGCCCAGACCAGGTGGGGCAAACTGGCGTGGTCTGATTTGTTTTCAGAGGCGATCTCTTTGGCCGATTCAGGTTTTACCGTCTCGCCTCGGCTTGCTGCAATGGTGAAATATGATCAGAAACGCCTGAGCCGTTTTCCAAGAACGGCGGCTTATTTATTACCGGACGGAAAGCCGGTCAGAACGGGAGAGATCTTGGACAATCCTGCCTATGCCACCTCGCTTAGAGCCCTATCCAAACAGGGTATCAAAGATTTCTATACAGGCGCGATTGCCAAGGGTATTGTGGACACAGTCCAAAATGCACCTAGCAATCCAGGCGTGTTATCGATGGGCGACCTGAGACATTATAGAGTTAAAGAACGGGCGGCAATCTGCGCACCTTACCGCAGTTATGAGGTGTGCGGCATGGGTCCACCCTCATCTGGCGCACTTTCGGTTGGTCAGATTTTGGGGCTGCTAAACCCCTTCGATCTGGCCGCACTTGGTGCCAGTTCCCCAGAGAGCTGGCGCTTGATCGGGGATGCCTCGCGCTTGGCTTTTGCGGACCGCGGACAGTATATGGCGGACAGTGATTTTGTACCAATGCCAACTAAGGGCCTGATCGACCCGGCCTATCTGGCCAGCCGGTCTGCGCTTTTGAGGCGTGATACGGCGCTACCAGAGGTGGCCCCAGGCAACCCGCCGTTTGATCACGCGCTAAACTGGTCGCCTGATGACAGTTTAGAATTGCCGTCCACCTCGCATATCTCGATCGTGGACGGCTTTGGAAATGCGCTGTCAATGACGACGACGATTGAGAACGCCTTTGGCTCTCGTCTGATTACGCCCAGCGGTTATTTTCTCAACAATGAGCTAACCGATTTTTCGTTTCGAACCCATCACGAAGGGGTGCCCATTGCCAACCGGCTCGAACCTGGAAAACGGCCGCGGTCTTCCATGGCTCCAACAATTGTTCTCAAAGATGGAAAACCCGTGATGGTGCTCGGTTCGCCCGGGGGCAGTCGGATCATCGGTTATGTTGCCAAAACGATCATCGCCCACCTGGACTGGAACCTCAATATCCAAGCGGCGATAGATTTACCCCACCTTATTAACCGCTTTGGTATCTACGATCTAGAGTCTGGAGCGGTGGCTGAAACAATGACAAAGCCACTGGCAGAGGCGCTGATGTCTTGGGACTTTGAGGTAAAGCTGCGCAACCTTAACTCTGGCATACATGCCATTTCGCTTTCCTTGGGTCAGTTGTCTGGCGGCGCAGATCACAGGCGCGAGGGTATCGCGATTGGGGAGTGATTTTTCCCGATGATTACAGCCTTTGCGCGCCGATGAAAAAACCAGGCACAAGGCTTGGGGCTTGTTGAAGAAACCAACTGCGTTTTCATAGTGTTGTTGAAACCCTGCTGTCTCCGGATTAGTCTTGCCACAACAGCGGCTGCTCAGAACACGTAAAAATGCCGGACGTAATAGGGAGTATTTAGATGGCGTTAGAATTTCATCACATCAATTTTGTCTCAAAGAATGTCGATGCGATGGATGCATTTTACCGCAATATTTTAGAGATGGACAGTATACCGATTGAGCAATTTCCACGGACAGAGGAAACCCAAGATCGCGGATATAGCGGAAAAATCAATTTTGTTACCGAAGGTAAAATAGAAATGCACTTGGCAGAGCGCAATTTGGAGGTGGGATTTAAAAATAACCAGACGATCAATCCCGTTGACAAAGGCCACATCGCTTTCAGAACAGATGACGTCACAGCCTTTCTCAGCAAGCTTGATGCGGCCGGTATCCCATATTCCGATTACGGAACAACCTTTGCCAAAGAATGGCATCAAGTATTTTTTCATGATCCTGAGGGCAACGTCATCGAAGTTCATCAAAGACTGGACCAAGGTACATAAGCGTTGGTATCAAGGGGTGCCCAAAGCGGCTACAGGGGTTGTCAAGCGATGTGAAAATAAATGGCCATCTAATCCATAGGCGTGGTTTTGGGCGAACCCGCCCTTTTAAAAATAGGTTTGCCAATCCCCTAGTCTTGCACGGGACCCGGCGCGCGGCCCTTGCCTGTGAGCGCGCGTTCAAAGCTGGAAAATGCCTCTAACATCCGGCTTTGCATTGCGACGATGGGGTCACTGTGATCTGCCTCAAATGCCAGATCTTCGACCTGAAAACTAATAGAGGCCCCTTTGGTATTGATCTGTCTGACAATATCTTGCAGGTCTCGCATATCGCGGGCCAAGCCATCGATACTATGCACCACAACCCTGTCTCCCGCGCGTAAAATTGCGATCATCTCCCCAAGCACTGGACGGCTCCCACAGGCCTCAGTCTCATGAAAGACCCGTTCAGCGCCACTGTCGCCGTTGAAATCGGGCGAGTTGTCTGCTGCACCGCACTGCCAATAAACAAAGACCGTATGAGGCGTTGAGGCGATCACAGCGGCCTCTCCCGCCATCATTTCCTCCATGGTACCGGTTCCGGAGGTCCTTTCTGTCAAGGCTTTCTTAAAGCCCTTGGAAACTTCATGTTTGGTGGCCATCTTACCCTCTGAGTGGCTGGGTTTATCATGTCCAAAGCATATGCAGGCAAAAGTCGACATACAATGCCCCTTACAATCGGGTGTCCCCCAAATTTCATAGCCCGATGGAAAAGGCTATTTGCTCTTTCAATTCAATCATCCAGTTTATAGTGAGGGGTAGGCAGGCAATAAAGTAAGTCTGTGAAGACGACCGCCACCAACCCCATTACATGCCGGACCCTGATCGACATGAGATTTTCTCAACCACAACAAAACGTCTACTTTGCCTTCTTTGTTTATGCTTTTGCTTTGGGGGCTTTGTTTCCCCGTATCGGTGACCTGCAAGTGCAAATGGGTATCGGAGAAAGCGCCTTGGGCTTTGCGTTGGTCGGATTGTCAACCGGCGTGCAACTGTCTTTGTTTTATGCGGATAAAATCCTCAGGCGTACAGGGTTTCGGCTAGCAATGTGTTTTGGCTTGCCTTTGATCGGACTGTCATTTGTGCTGGCCTCTTTTGCCATGGGCCCGGTCAGCTTTTTCCTTGCCCTGAGCATTGGAGGTCTGGCAGTTGGAGTGGTGGAAGTTGCGGTAAACTTAGAAGCCGACAGGGTGGAATACCGGCTTGCGAAACGGATTATGAACAGAAGCCATGCGTTCTGGAGCTTGGGGTTTTTTGCAACAGGTGTCGCCGGAGCAGCGATGTCTCAATTCAACGTCTCACCAACAACCCATTTCGGGCTGTTTCTGACCGCTGTAAGCCTGCTAACAATTGGCTTTGCCTGGGGGTATCATCCCGCGCCTGAGCGACCCAACAACAGCCCGCAAAGTCCAAAACTGATCCGGCCAACCAAAGGCATTATGGTTCTCGTCGTCTTTACCTTATCTGCTATGCTGATCGAGGGTGCCGGTATTGACTGGTCGGTGATTTTTATGCGCGATATCTTTGCAACGCCACCGTTTATCAACGGCGTGGCTTTGGCAGTGGGGGCATTAGCACAGTTCATAGTCCGGTTTTTTGCCGATAACCTTGTTGAGAACTACAGCGCCGAAAAGGTTTCGCGGCTGTCCATACTTTCGATGGGTATGGGGGTAATTTTGGTTTTCTTGGCATCCCTGCCAGCCGTGGCCTTGATCGGCTTTGCCTTGATGGGCGCTGGCAATGCGGTCTTGTTTCCACTGGCGATGTCGGCGGCGGCTCAAAGAACCGACCGACCTGCAGCGGTCAACGTGGCGTCTCTGGCGCAGATATCGTTTCTGGCGTTTCTTTTGGCACCGCCATTGCTGGGTTTTATCGCAGAGGCGTTCGGAATCAGGTTTTCCTTTGCTGTTGGTTTACCGTTCCTGATTGCCAGTTGGTTTACGGTTTCTTCGGTGACAGCAAAACCAACTGCCAAGACGGTGCAATCCACATCTGGCTGATTGCTGCCCGCCTATGGGCACCCGCAGTACCAACCACACCCAGTTGAACATTTTAGTGCCGCACGGCCGGCCAATCACACACCGACGCCCGTGGCATTGGCGTAATCCAATCGGTTTCTTTGAGGAAGCTTTGGTAATTTTGACGTTGGAATTCAACTTGTGATCCCCTAAGGTCTGCAACTTGAGCAAGCCATTATTTGAGTGGCCCTTCGCATTTGGAGCACGTCACATGTATATAGAAGATATTTTAGCTTTCGTTTTCAGTCCGACAATCTGGTTTTTCATTTTGGTCTTTGTTGTCTTGCGGTATTCTATTAAATTCGTTCCGCATAATCGAACTTATGTCATTGAAAGATTTGGTAAATTCAAAGGTGTACAGGAGGCAGGTCTCAATTTTCTTATCCCCTTTATCGACAGTGTATCGGCCGACCGCTCGCTCAAGGAGCAGGCGGTAGATGTGCCCAGTCAAAGCGCTATTACCAAAGACAACATCTCGCTCACGGTGGATGGGGTGCTGTATTTTCGGGTGCTTGATCCGTACAAGGCGACCTATGGTGTCGATGATTATGCGTTTGCCGTGACCCAACTGGCGCAGACTACCATGCGCTCGGAACTGGGCAAGATGGAGCTGGATAAAACTTTTGAAGAGCGCGATTTGCTCAACACGAATATTGTTGCCGCGATCAATCAGGCCTCTTCGGCTTGGGGAGTGCAGGTTCTGCGGTATGAGATCAAGGATATTGTGCCGCCACAATCTGTGATGCAGGCAATGGAGGCTCAGATGAAAGCCGAGCGGGTAAAGCGGGCACAAATTCTCGAATCTGAAGGTGATAGGCAATCCGCGATCAATCGTGCCGAAGGTGAAAAAGCCTCGGTCGTGCTGGCCGCTGAAGCTGAAAAAGACGAACAGGTGTTGCGCGCCGAGGGCGAGGCAAAGGCCCTTGTTGCCGTAGCAGATGCTCAGGCCAAAGCTCTGCTGATGGTCGGTGAGGCGGCCGATACACCAGCCGGGCAAAAGGCGGTCCAGCTTGAACTGGCGACCAAGGCCATCCATGCGAAAGAAATGATCGCCAAAAAATCATCGCTGATCCTGCTGCCCGACGGCGCCTCAGATGCCGCAAGCCTTGTGACTCAGGCGATGGCAATCATTCAAAAGATTTCAAATGGCACAACCGACCCTGCCCCTGCTGCCAAACCGTCTTCCACCAATGAAAGCTATGTGCCGCCAAACGCCCCGGGTCCGTGGGGCAAATAAAATGGAACAGCCAATGTTTGATATGTCCCTTTCGCAATGGCTGTTTATGCTGGGCATTGGATTGCTGGTAATCGAAATTGCCTTTCTCGGCTTTGCAACCTTTGTGTTATTTTTCGTCGGCCTCGCAATGCTGGCAACCGGTGGATTGATGGCAATGGAAATTGTGCCTCAGACAATCAATAGTGCGGTAATCACGGTATCGCTTCTGTCGATTGCCGCAGCGTTTATTCTATGGAAGCCCTTGAAAAAAATCCAAACCCCAAGTGAGGACGGCAAAATCGAGGTTGGGTTTGTTGGTCACCGCTTTCAACTCGCAACAGATATCGCGCCAGACCAGCCGGGGGAACACGTCTATTCTGGCATCACTTGGAAGGTGGTCAGTGACCGGGCTATTGCCAAGGCCGCGCATGTAAAAGTGGTGCAGGCTGATGTTGGCAGGCTAACTGTCGTACCAGAAAATGAGCCCTAATTCCAGAGACCAGCATGCACAAACCGCCGCTTCCTTATGAAAAGCGCTGGTGAGGGTGACTGTCGTTGCCGTAGCATTCCGTTCGCTGTTAAACTGGCTGTTCCATCCCGGATGATCACATAGACCCTCGTCGTTCTGCGCTTTTCTGGCAAGATCAGTGCTGGGAGATAATAGATGGCAGGCACCAATGTTTGTTCGACGTCATAGCCAAGCGACAACCACACCAAAGATACCAGCGGCCATTCAGGCGTGTGATGAACCTGCGTGGGTCTTGATAGAACGCCGCGCAACCACTGCACAGACAGTCTGGAAATGGTGCAAACATTGACAGTGTTCAGGATCGCAGCCACACCCTCACAGCCCCCGACACCGTTTTGGACCCCCCTGACCCCAGCGCAGGAGGCCGTGGCGGATGCACAGCGCAAAACGTGACGAGTGTTACATGACGATCTATTGGCTTTTGTGTGCGAGCTTCTCAATCCGACTGTGTATCGTTCGGGTTTAGACCCTTGTCTGCGTCGGCATGGAGCGGGGCATCTTCGTGACCGTAAGGCTTAGGATGACACACCTAAGCACAGTGGATCTAAAGCGGATAAGCCCACATTGACGTGAAATACCTGCCACCCTTGGCCAATAAAATGTCGCGAGGATTTCTCTTTGTGGCGATCAACGGGGCCAGCCGGCGGGTCTTCATTGCCATGTATCGCCACAAAACAGCCGCCAATGCCCAGCGCTTTCTCAGCGATCTGGAACGTACAGGTCCGATCCGTATCCGCACCATTTTAACCGAAAAGGCGTTCACCGACCGCCTTTTCGGTGTACGCGGGCGCGCGGCAACACGGCAGCCAGCGTTTGAAACGCTTTGCTCAACTCTCGGTATTGAACCGCAGCTGACCCCACCGAGATCGCTGCAAACCAACGGCATGGTTGAGCGGTTCAACGGCCGCCTCGAGGACGTCAGCATGTTCGATCTGGCGAAGGGCTGGGGCTGCACTGCTAAGTCTGGCTTTATAACCGCCCGCTTGCACAATCAGCTTTAGGCAGCAAAACGCCCTTGCACGCCATCAAACAATGGCACAAACGCAAACCGGCAATTGGTTACCAAACAGCCGTGCTACCTCACGGAATGTGACAACTAGCAAAAAATTTAACTTCATTATCAATGCCCTAAGCCTTCTGTAAGTCCGTTTTGCGAGACTGTGCTCACCATCGACCTTGGCAAAGGCCGGTGGTGAGGCGGTGTTTGACGCCTGAGCCTTGTGGGCCAGGATGATTGGATACCGCCTTTACG
>Ga0206130_10005172_pt1 | contig 15597 bp, 8 predicted proteins | sample Helgoland_Spring_9_FD_148637 | JGI IMG/M metagenome (GOLD analysis project Ga0206130, IMG submission 148637) | Pelagic subsurface seawater microbial communities from Kabeltonne, Helgoland, North Sea - Helgoland_Spring_Bloom_20160512_1 | ecosystem: Environmental > Aquatic > Marine > Epipelagic ... | reverse complement strand
CCAAATTATTCCAATGTAACCAAGGATGTTTTAGATTTTTTAATTGAAGAACTAGGTAGGCTTAAGGCCTATAATCCGACCGATGTAATCATTGATCCTGGATTTGGTTTCGGGAAAACGGTAGAACACAACTATGAGTTGTTGAAGAATCTAGGTTTGTTTAAAATTTTGGAATGTCCAATTATGGTTGGTATCTCGAGGAAGTCAATGATTAGCAAGGTGACTGGGAGTAGTTCTGAGGAAGCGCTCAATGGTACTACTGCGCTTCATATGCTAGCCTTACAAAATGGAGCGGATATTCTTAGAGTTCATGATGTTAAAGAAGCGGTTGAGGTTAGAAAATTGTTTCAAGCTTATACATCGGTTCAGGAATATTAGTACATTATGTAAAAATACAAATGTATGGAGCCCCCTAAGGTTATGCTAACCGAGAATATAATAAAAAAGGAAGCTATGTCCTTTCTCAAAGGATATTATAAGTACAAGCCTAGGGGTGAAGGCAATACAATAGTCAAATTTGATATGCGTGCTGAGGGTGGCTTGATTGCAGATGGCTATTTGGAGTTTAAAGACCTTGATGGCGAAACATTTGCTGCAACCTTGGAAGCAACTTCTGAATCTAAGCGGAGTGAGGTTATTTATCAACTCCAAAAAAAGTTACTTTACTGGGATAGCGGAAGTTTAGCTATACTTTTCTCAGTTATTTCACTGATTATTTTCCAACGCTTTGAATTATTCAGTTATGATCAATTAAGATTGTCTGTTGGATTATTGCTTAGTTGGGTACTCATTGTGTTTTATTTTTTACTGTTTCGTATAGGACTGCAGTTTCTTGATAGATACAGATATATCTATGCAATTGAACAATTCGCAAAATATAATGTAGATGAAAAATGGATCTGTATTGGATCGGATGTTTTTCCTAGTGGCTCAGATAAATACTTTAAACAACTCAAGAAAAGATGCATTGCTCATGGTGTTGGATTACTAAGTATCAATCACAACTTACAGGTTACACCAATTGCAACTGCTGCTAAAAGTGATCGTGGAAATAATGATGCTAGAACTAGATTCAATCATCTGGATGCTTGGGTCAATACAATGAGTAGTAAAGTAGGAATGAAAACAGATCTTTCGATGCAACGATTTGCACCCAAGTTTTATATTCAGCAGACTATTATTGTTTTTAGTATTTGCTTTTTGTGTGTATTGATGGTGGACAAATACGAAAGATTTAGGCATCAAAGTTCAGATGCGGAAGAGATTGTCAATGAAGTATACGACCGAAATAGTAATCAGATTCCAGAACCTGAAGCATATCTAGTCAATGAATCAGCAATGAATCAGTTTGGGAAGCAAATTGAGTATTCTACAGTAAAGGATGATACACTTATAAATGCTTACAGGAATTGGCAGTCATCTAAATTAGAAGCCGAAAAGGATTCACTGAAAATAAATAAAGCCTTTGATTCTAAGATTAAGAAAGGGATAGATAGCTGTAATAAATGGAAAGGCTTAGGTAAGGGTTATTTTATTATAATTAAAGGGATTTATCTTAGTGAAAGAGCGGCTTTAGATCAGCAATTATTTGTTAGTAGAGATTATGATGGTGTAGGGATTCTTCCTGCATATTGCTTGGACTCCGAAACAGCTCATTATTATGTTTATGTGGGAAAGCCAACCAAAGATGCTCGATCTGCAGAACAGCTACTCAATAGAATGAATCACAACGAAAATCATGTGTTGAAACCTAAAGAAAAAAGATTTTCATTGATCTCTCTTTCTATTTTCTAGTTTATCAACTATTAAGGAATACTTAAAATTGTTTTATGCCTTGCAATATGCGACAGATTATTTGGTTTTAGTTCTTAAATTAGCAATATTCTTAATCTGTTCTCTTTTATTTAAAAAGAGATATATCTTTACTTTATTTAGGGAAGCTTACTTTGGTTAATGAGCAATCAGGAAACAAATGATCGAGATAAAAAATCAAAGTGGTTAGCTTTGATTAAATGGCTATTCCTTGGTAGCTTAGCTCTTTTTATTGGGCTTTTTCTACTGCTAAAATTACCACCTGTTCAAAATTTTTTAGCTACCTATCTCACAAATGTCTTATCTAAAAATTTAAATGTACCTGTTGAAGTAGAAAAAGTACATGTAGAACTGCCGGGTGCGATAATTATCGATGATTTTTATTTAGAAGATTTGAATCAAGATACTCTTGTCTTCGCGGAGAAGGTACAGCTTGATATAGAGAGTGGTTTTCTAGGTTTACTTCGCAAAGAGGTAATTGTAAAAAGTATAGATCTTAAGGGTATAGACCTGAATCTTAAAAGAGCTAGTGGTGGAATAAAAAACAATTTACAACTCTTGTTGGAGTCGAGGTCTTTGAGAGAAGAGTTAAAAGATTCTTTGGAATCAAAATCGTCAAAACCTCTTGCCTTAGATATAAGAAGATTGAATCTTGAGGATCTTAATCTTTATAATAGTAACGTTCCTAATGGTAACAATACTTCGGTGCAACTTTCAAATGCAACTGTAGATGTAGGATCTATTGATATTGAAAACCAAGTTTTCAATATCAATAGAGTCAATATTAATGGTTTGTTTGTCGATGTCTTCTTATATGATTGGGAAGAGGATTCGACTCTAGTAGAAGGTGAGAATATTATAGCAACAGCTGATGAGATACCAGATTTTTTCTTTGAGGAAGAATCAGGAGCTCTTAAGCTTAATATACCGGACAGTGTTAAGGTTGAGGGTATGCTTTTGACGCTTGATCGTGTTAAGGGTATTAATAATTCCTTTAAGTTAACAAATACAAGATCATTTGTTAAGCCGGTGATACGGGAGGGCTCGGTGGACTATTCCAACATGCTTGTGGAAGATATTAACTTCAATTTCAATGCAGTAAAGTTTGTTGACAAAGTATTTACTGCAGAGAATTCAGATATGAATTTTGAGGAGCAAAGTGGATTTGTCTGTGAACGTCTTTATGCCAATGAACTAGAGCTTAGTTCAGATCATTTGAATTTGTTCGATATGGAACTTCGAACAGATAAATCTGTACTCGGTGATTCAATCTGTTTGAATTTTAAAGAGTATTCAGCTTTTAGTCGTTTCCCTTTTGAAGTCAGTCTGGATGTTCGTATTAACGAGGGCATGGTTGCCGTAGAAGACGTGATGAAGGTTGCTCCATCTCTTAGAGATAACAGATTTTTCACACTCAATAGTGCGGAGTTATTCATGCTTTCTGGTCAGGTGAAAGGAGTTGTGGATGACCTAAGAGGTCGAGAAATAGATATTCAGCTAGGGCGAGATTTTCGTTTAAATGGAGATTTTTCTTTTCAGCATTTACTGGATATAGAAAAGAGGTTTTTAAGCTTAAATCTTGATCAATGCAGGACATCAGTCTATGCCATTAAGAATTTAATTCCTTTTGTTTCACTTCCTGATAATTTCAACAAGCTAGGTCGCTTAAATTTCAAAGGTGGTTTTAGTGGCTTCTTTAACAACTTCAATGCTTACGGCGAACTAGAAACTGAAATTGGGGTCGCCAACATGGATATGAATATGGATATCAAAGGGGGGAAAGAGCTTGCAAGTTATAAGGGGCAGTTAAATCTTTCTGATTTTGATTTGGCTTATTGGACAGGCGTTGAAGACCTAGGGAAAGTTTACTTCTCTTCTACACTAGAAGATGGAAAAGGACTAACCGCCAATACCGCAAGTGCTATACTCAATGCCAGTATCGATACTTTAGAATATAAAGGATATAAGTACAAAGATTTAGCTTATGCAGGTAAGCTTGACAAAAACACAGTATCGGGTGGATTCCTAGCCAAAGATGAAAACTTTGACCTTTACTTTAATGGAAGGATAGATTTTCAACCACAAGAACCAATCTTTGATTTTATTCTGGAGGTCAAGAAATTCAATCTTTATGCATTGAATATTTCAAAAACTCCACGATCAATATCTGGAATTTTTGATGTAAACCTTAAGAACTTCGATTTGGATAAGGTACGTGGAGAGGTAGAAATTCAGAACGTTTTATATAAATCAGAAGGGATGGAGCCATTTAGGCTAGACCTAGCTTCTGTAACAATGGATACATTAGAAGGTGGTGGTCAAGAGTTGCATCTCGACTCTGAGCTAGGCAGTGTGAATTACAAAGGAACAGAGACTGTTTCCAATTTTCCTAAAGTACTCAATGAGTATGTTTGGAATAGTTACCCAGACTTTATGTCTTTACTCACCAAAAAAACTTTCGAATCTTCCCTTGATAGCTTGAGTGGAGATTTTGCGCTAGATGTCAATATTGTTGATACTAAAGGGCTTATGAAGTTTGCAGATGAAAGGTTTGGAGAACTTGAAGGTGTCAATTTGCGATTTGACTTCCAGGGAAATGATCAATTGTTGGATTGGTCCTTAAGCGTACCTGATTTTTCATTTGCCAAGACTACATTAACAGATATATATTTTGAAGGAGAGGGAGATGGAGATACTAGTATGTTCTTTTTAAATATAGCCGAAGGCCAATTCGGAAAACGTATTCAAAAAGAGCCAATGGAATTTGCATTCTTTTTGAAACGGGATGTATTAGAGGTTGATGTTTCCACTGATAAGGTTTTTGATTTTGATAATAAGCTTGAAATAAATGCGGACCTATTTACCGCCGAAAATGGAGATCTAAAAGTTCATATAAAGGAGGAATTTCTTGATCTGCCAGATGGATATTGGACGGTAGGTGCTGATAATGAATTACAATTTGGAAAGGATTATATTTTAGCCAAAGACTTTGTACTTAGTCGGGACGATTATAGAGTCCAAATAGAAACCTACAAGGATAATGGACTTAAGATTCTAATGGATGGATTCGACCTTTCCTTGATTGATGAGTTTTGGGATTACAGACAAATGGATTTCAATGGAGATTTGTCAGCTCAGCTTGAGGTAGATGATATTATGAATTTTGAAGGTTTGAGCCTCTTGGTTCATTCGGATACTTTTGGAATCAATACGGATAGTTATGGTTTATTTGATTTGAAGGTAAATACGCCAAGTATCTATTATCCATTAGATATTGATTTAGCTTTTAGGGACGGTATCCAGCGAAAGATAGCTGGGGTAGGTACATATAAATTACCTTTTAAACCAAAAAATAAAAAGATTAGACTATCTAATAATAAAATCAATAGGCCTAATCATGTTTCCATGGATTTCGAGGTCGATGATCTGCCGATGACTATGTTGGAATATTGGATTGGCGCAGGTGTAAGTAATACTGTAGGCAATATAGATGCAGGTTTTTCCTTGAATGGACCCCTTAATAAAATGATTTTAGATGGTGAGGCACTTATAACTGATGCAGCGACTACCATAGATTATCTTAATGTGCGGTACAGTTTTGACAATCAAAAAGTTGCCCTCAAGGAAGATATTTGGGAGATTATAGATGGAGTGATTTATGACCAAGATGGAAATAGTGCAGAAGTAAAGGGCGGTATAAGACATGAATATCTTCGAAATTTATCCTTGGATGCCTTGATTAATACAGATAAATTAAATGTATTAGATACGGATTCGGAGTCAGATGAATTGTATTATGGTTACGCCAATGCGAGTGGGCGAGCATCTTTTACAGGTACATTCTTGAGGCCGGAGTTCTATATCACAGGATCTTCATTAAATGGCACAGCAATAAATATTCCTGTTTCTTATGATACAAAAGCTAATAAGGTTGACTTCGTTGAATTTATTAATCGTCAAATTGATTCTACCAGATTATCTGTGATCGATGATGAGCCGCTTGGTATTCAGGTAAACATGGAAATGAATCTGACGGAGGATGCTGTTGTTAAAATTATTTTTGATGAACAGGCTGGGGATATTCTTGAAGGGCGCGGAAATGGAAATCTTCAGATGATTGTAACTCGTACAGGAGATTTCCAAATGTATGGAGATTATATTGTTTCCTCTGGGAGTTATTTATTTACTTTGTTCGATTTTCTAGTGAATAAACAGTTTCAGGTTGAATCAGGAGGGACTATACGATGGACTGGAGACCCATTCGGTGCGGAGCTTAATCTTTCTGCCAATTACGGTAATCTAAAAGCTCCAGTTGGAGGTTTGATTTCTGAATATCTTGTTGGTGCTTCTGATGACGTAAAGAAATCTGCCAATTACCTACACGATGTTGAACTTTCCCTGTTACTCTCCGGAATAATGACAAATCCTGATGTCAATTTCAATTTGAGTTTTCCGACCTTGACTGGAGAATTAAAGAACTATGTAGATACAAAAATGCGTATTCTTTCTCAGGATCAAAATCAGATTAACCTCCAGGTTTTTGGATTGATCGCTTTAGGGCAATTCTTACCTGATCAGTCCAATGTAATAGCAGATAATGCACCAGTAAATTTTGGTATAAATACGGTTACAGAGGTTTTATCGCAGCAGTTTTCAATTTACCTTACTCAACTTGTCCAGCAGTGGTTGGAAGAGGACGGATTAGTGTCTGGAATTGATTTTGATGTGGCCTACAAGCACCTCGATGAAAGAAATAATCCTGATCAACAAGCACAGGTTTGGGATCAATTTCAGTTTAGGATAAATAATTCACTTTTTGAAGACAGGCTTTCGGTGAATTTTGGAGGTAATCTTTCCCTCAATGAGGTTGGTCAGACAGATACTTTTTATCTAGCAGGAGATTATGCTGTTGAGTACGAATTAAACAATAATAATCTTATGGTTAGATTTTATCAAAGTACGAGTCCCTCTTTAATCAATGGACGTGTTAGGCAAACAGGATTAGGTCTGTCTTACAAAAAGGACTTTGATGATTTCAATGAATTCCTTGCGCAACTTAGAAAGAGTACTAAGGTATTAGGTAGGAGAAGGAAAAAATCTAAGCAGACAAGTCAGCCAGAATCTAGTATTAACTCCGATTCTAATCCTCCAGATAGTGGAGGATAAAAAAAGCCCAATTAGGGCCTTTTAAGTATCTTCTTTTGTTATTGTTTCAGCTATTGCTTCTTTGAATTTTCTAATTGTAGGTTCCAAGCCTATAAATGAAGCACCTCCGGAGGCATTTTTATGACCACCACCTTTGAAGTATTTACTGGCAATTTCCTGCACCGAAAAATCTCCTTTAGATCGAAGGGATAGTTTGGTGATCTTAGGTTGTTCATGTATGAACGCAGCAATTTTAACATTCTTTAGGCTCAATAAGTAGTTTACTATTCCTTCTGTATCTCCCCTTTGAATATCATATTTGTCGTAATCAGCTTTAGTAAGCCAGATAATGCCAGTTTGATACTCATCAAGGATCTCCATTCTGTTGTAAAGACAATGTCCCAATATGCGCAGATGCTTTTCTTTTAAGGCATTAAATATTTTGTCTTGAATACTATTATCATCAACTCCTATCTCAACGAGCTTAGCTACAGTCCTGAAAAGTTTAGGGGTGGTAGCATGTTTAAAAGAACCAGTATCTGTTAAGATTCCTGTATATAGGCAATCTCCAATTATAGGATCTATCAAATGACCCATTTCTAATAATAAAATGAAATCATATACTAGTTCGCAGGTAGAGGAGGCAGTTGTATCTGAGAGTACAAAATCAGCAAAATTTTCTGGGAATAAATGATGGTCGATTAATACTTTTTTGGAAGAACTTCTTTTGATAGCCTCTCCAAGTTTATCTACTCGGTCTAATCCATTATAATCTAAAGAGAAGATTATATCTGTGTTTTTTATGGCCGCCTCGCATACTTCTGGTGCAATATCCCAAATTAGACATTCTTGAATACCCATCATCCAAGCAAAATTCTCGGGGTATTCAGAAGGTGCGATCATATATACTCGATGATTCTGCCTTCTAAGAAAATGATAGCAAGCCAACATAGAACCCATAGCATCACCATCGGGATTTCTATGCGTCGTAAGTGTGATTGTTTTGGGTGTACTTAGTAGTAATTTTAGGTCGATAATGTTCTCCATGATGTATTGTTGAATGTTAACTGCACGAGAATTTAACAATAGGCTGCAAAATAATAATTCCACAATTATAAAACTTTAATTAAGGTTATTTACTTTTGCACAAAATTCAACTGTTCTAAAGTTGATAATTCTTGGATATAACAAAATTAAATAAAATGGCTGGCAACAGAACATTTACGATGATTAAACCAACGGCTGTGAAGAATGGTCACGCTGGTTCAATTTTAGAGAAAATCACTGCAGGCGGTTTCCGAATCGTTGCTCTTAAGAAAACTAAGCTATCTGCTGAAACTGCAGGTCAGTTCTATGCAGTACACAAGGAACGTCCGTTCTATGGTGAACTAGTAGACTTTATGTCTAGTGGTCCAATTTTCGCAGCAGTTCTTGAAAAAGATAATGCTGTTGAAGATTTCCGCACATTGATTGGTGCTACTAACCCTTCAGAAGCTGCTGATGGTACAATTCGTAAGCTATATGCAACTAGCATCGGTGAGAATGCTGTTCATGGGTCGGATTCAGATGAGAATGCTGCAATTGAAGGATCTTTTTTCTTTGCCGCTACTGAAATGTTCTAATTATTAGAACTCAAAATAAAAAAGGCCAGCTTTTTAAGCTGGCCTTTTTTTATCCTAATTCAACAAGTGAAACACCATCGCCACCACCTTCTCGTTCAGGGTGCCAGATACGTTCAACAGATTGATATTCTTTTAGCTTTTTGTGGACAGCTTTTCGCAGTGCTCCAGTACCTTTACCATGCACAATCTTCAAAGTTACAGAGTTTGAAATTAGTGCCTCGTCCATAAATATTTCTAAACCTCTCATGCCTTCTTCTATCGTCATACCTCGAATATCAAGTTTGGCTTCGAAGCGATTCCTACGCATGATCATTTCTGTATTGACCGATTTTTGCGTTTTGATTTCTAATGGTTCATTGGCGTGAACAAGATCCCTTAAGGGTAATTTCATTCGCATGAATCCCATTTGAATAATGGCATTGTTTTTTTCAATGGATTCTACTTGGCCTGCAGCTCCACCTGTTCTTATTTTTACAAAATCACCTGCTTTGATAGGTGTGTCGTTTTTAGGATCAGCTGGGCTATGGTAGATATCTTCTTTAAGCTCAGTTACTGTTTCAACGAGTTTTTGCCTCTCTTCTTTTTTCTTTTTAGAAAGCTCTTTAGCTTTTTCAAGATTCTTCTCTTCTTTGAGTTTGCGAACGAGCTTTTCCATCTCCTTGTTTTCTGCTGCTGTTCGCTGCAGCTCAATCTCTTTGGCAGATAGTTTGATGCGCTTACGTCTATGCTCAAGATCCTTGTGCATAGTCTCATAAGAGGTTATTAATTTGTCTAAAGTTCCTTGTCTTTGTGATAGTTTGTCAAGGTTCTCCTCCAATTCTTGCTTTTCTCTTTGCAGATCTACAAGTAGTTGATCTACTGCTTTTTCATTCTTGCCAGTCTTATGCCTAGCATAATGTAAAATTTCTTTTGAAAGGCCGCTCTTTTCGGCTATTTCGAAAGCATAGGAAGATCCAGGTTTTCCTACCTTAAGTTGATAGGTAGGAGAGAGCTCCTCTTTATCAAAGAGCATAGATCCATTTACCAAGCCTTTTGTCTTAAAAGCAAAAATTTTAAGGTTTGAATAGTGGGTAGTAATGAATCCAAATATCTTTTGGTCATTCATTTGTTTAAGAATAGCCTCTGCTATAGCACCTCCGATTTTGGGGTCAGTACCAGATCCAAACTCATCAATCAATACTAATGTTTCTTTATCGGATTCATCCAAAAATGCTTTCATATTAGCAAGTCTAGAGCTATATGTACTCAGGTCATCTTCTATGGATTGTTGATCACCAATATCTGCGAATATTTTAGTGAATAATCCCATTTCTGAATGTTCTTCTGCGGGTATTAGCATACCACATTGGAGCATTAGTTGGAGTAATCCTATTGTCTTCATACTGATGGACTTACCACCGGCATTGGGACCTGATAAAACTAGAATTCTATTTGGAGCTAAAAGAGTTAGGTCAAAAGGAACGGTCTTTTTATCTATTTCTTTGTTTTTGAGATAGAGTAGAGGATGAATTGCTCCTTTGAGCCCCATGCGGGCTTTGCCAAATACTTTTGGCTTGATTGCATTCATCGATCTAGCCAATGCAGCTTTTGCTTGAATCTCATCAAAATAAACAAGTAGCGATTGGTATTCCTCTAGATTTTCAGCGAACGGCCTTAATACAGCACTTAACTCTTTTAATATCCTGTAGAGTTCCTTTTTTTCTTCAGTAATAAGATCAAAAATATCATTGTTCACATCTATCACCTGTTCAGGTTCTATAAATGCGGTTCTACCTGTAGTGGATTCATCATGGATGATACCCCTGATCTTTCTTTTATGTTCAGAAGGCACAGATAATACTCTGCGACCATTCCTAAAGCTTTCTAGGTTGTCAGTAAGCCATCCGTTGGATCTATAGGTTCCAATTAGGTTTTTAAATATTTTATCAAGCTCTCGCTGCTTGTTGCCAGTTTTCTTTCTGATTTTTGCTAATGCTGGAGAAGCATCAGGTTTGATCTGATTGTTGTCATCGATGACACGCTCAATTGCATCAATTAACCCTGGCTCAAACTCAACTGGCCTAATTAGTTCAAAAAGAGTTGGATATAATTCTGGTCTATCTCCTTTAAAGTAACCATGAATGTTATGAGTAGCTATCAGTGTTTGATTGATTTTGCCTAGACTTTCTTCTGAGAGAACAAAATCTTCAATAGCGAGCATTTTTAAATCTTCATCGATTGATTTATAGCTACGCATCGGTATGGGCTCATCATTCGCTTGAGCTTGATGGAATTCATTAGTTTCATCTAGTTTTTTTACGACAGTATTCTTGTCGGTAAAGAACTCTAGTGATTTTATTTTTTGCTTCCCTAGCTCTCCATAGCAATAGGCGCTTGCAATATCAGTTAGTTTGTCAAATTCTAATTTCTCGAGTAAATCTCTCGGGAGTAAAAGCATAAACCTTGTCTTTTTCTATCTACACAAATCAAATAAAGGTGGTAAAGTTATAGTTTGGTAACAAAGATGCCATGCAGATGTTTCAAAAAAAAGCAGGAATACATTATTTTTCTTAAAAAGCAATTACATTTATTGATTATGGCAGGTAATATATTTGGAACAGCATTTAGAATTACAACCTATGGGGAATCACATGGGCATAGTATAGGAGTTATTATAGACGGATGTCCAGCAGGTTTAAATCTTAGTTCAGCCGATATTCAGGTAGATCTTGATCGCCGCAGGCCAGGCCAGTCTGCCATTGTTACGCAGCGAAAGGAAGGCGACAAGGTCCAGATTCTTAGTGGTGTGTTTGAAGGAAAAACAACAGGCACACCTATCGCTTTACAAATCTTGAATACAAATGCCAAATCAAAAGATTATTCTCATATAAAAGATAAATACAGGCCTTCTCACGCAGATTATACCTACGATCAAAAATATGGAATTAGGGACTATCGAGGCGGAGGAAGGTCATCTGCAAGAGAAACTGCTGCAAGGGTTGCGGCAGGAGCAATCGCAAAGAAAATTTTAGAAAAGGAAGGTATTGTTCTTTATGCTCATGTTTCCGCTGTAGGGGCTGTGAAATTGCTCAAATCAGATGCAAAGGATCGTTCAATTGTAGAACTGAATGAGATTCGTTGTGCAAATGCAGCGCGGGCAGAAGAGATGATTGCATTGATCCGCGAAATTAGAAAACAGGGTGATACAATAGGTGGAACTATTGAATGTGTATTAGAGCAGGTTCCTGTGGGTCTTGGACAGCCAGTATTTGATAGGCTCGAGGCTGATCTTGCCAAGGCTATGTTATCTATTAATGCCTGTAAAGGATTTGAATTAGGATCAGGTTTTGAAGGGACTTTGATGCGAGGATCAGCTCATAATGATGCTTTCTACAAGGATGCATCGGGCCAGATTCAAACAGATACAAATTACTCAGGCGGTATCCAAGGTGGTATCAGCAACGGAATGCCTGTAGAGTTTAGGGTAGCATTTAAACCAGTTGCCACCTTAATGCAAGATCAGCAAAGTGTTGATAGCAAAGGTGGACAGGTTACAGTTACAGGGAAAGGTCGTCATGATCCCTGTGTCCTTCCAAGAGCAGTGCCGATTGTTGAGGCCATGGCAGCCTGCGTGTTTGCCGATCATATCCTTAGGTCGAGATTGGACAGAGCTTAACTTGTTTTGGAATATTGTAGGATTAATAGGGGTTAATTTTAGAGATTTTATTAATATTGCTCTCTATATTATTAACCCTAAAACTGTTTTAAATCTTATGGATTTTAATCAAAATAAGGATGGTCAATTTTATCTAGACCAGTCTGATTCAGGTACTGAAGTACAATCCCAATTTTTTACTAAGGTATTTACATGGATGTTTGTTGCATTAACCATTACTGGTTTTACTGCCTTTACTGTATCTACGAATCCTTCATGGATGGAGGCTATTTATTATTCGAATCTAAAGTGGTTGGTTATGTTGGCACCACTTGGTCTTGTATTTTTGATAGGAGGAAGAATTGAACGAATGAGTGCAATGATGACAACCATCCTTTTCTTTGTATTTAGTGTGCTAATGGGTGTGTCAATGTCTTATATATTTATGGTATATACAGCTTCTTCGATTACATCAACCTTTTTTATTTGCTCAGCAACCTTTGCTGCGATGGCTGGTATAGGCTATTTTACTAAAAAGGACTTAACTAAAATGGGTTCTTACCTATATATGGCTCTAATTGGTTTGATCCTTACTTCTGTTGTTAATTGGTTTATTGGCTCATCAATTGTTTATTGGCTTAGTTCAGGTATAGGAATACTAATATTTACTGGACTAACGATATATGACACACAACGATTAAAGGAATTGGCTCATGCTTATAATACGGATGAAGAGATGATGCAAAAAGGAGCTATCTATGGAGCTTTATCCTTGTATCTTAATTTTATCAATTTGTTTATTTATATGTTAAGATTCCTAGGGGATAGAAACTAAAAAGAGCCAAAACACATTGGTTTTAGCTCTTTCCTTTTATGTATGTAGAATTATCAATTTGTTAAAAATTGTCATTAATTGCTATACCTATAAATTGGTATTGGTCTGTTATTTGATTTAATGGCAGTTTAATTTCTACAATAATTATCTTTAGCCTTTTAAGTTCTTAATAATTGGCAATTAATAACTCGGATGAAAAAGTATTATTTATATCTCAAAGATCACTTAGTACAGACTTATGATCTGCGGACTTTCATCGGTTTATTTATACTGTTGTTTGCATTATTGACATTAAATTATTCGATAGATTTAGAAGATCATTATATCGATAAGCTTTTCCTTAAAAGTCCAGTCCGAACACTGCTGTATTTTTTGCTACAAGGGGGAAGCTTTCTTTTGGCTATGCTTGTTGTAGACAGGCGAAATGAGTGTTTCAAAAACCCAAAGTTTTGGTTTTTCTTTCTTGTATGCTTTGGTATATATGCTTTTGATAGAGGTTTTTATGGTCATTTATTTTTAGGGAAATATTTTAACCCATCCATTCAGCGACCCTTACTTTACTTTATTTCAGAGTTAAGAAGCTTATTCACTATATTTTTACCCTTCTTACTTTTTTATCTAATATATGATCGTAAAAACATAAGTCACTTTTATGGGCTCAAGCGTAAAAATGTGGACTGGAAACCTTACTTGGTAATGTTGGCAATTATGCTTCCTTTTATTGGTTTGTTTTCCTTTACTGATGCTTTTCAAGATGCCTATCCAATGTATGGTAGAATTAAGGGATTCCGACTATCTGAATATCTTTCGGTGCCTGAAATTTGGATTATCCTCTTTTATGAAGTGCTTTATGGGCTAGACTTTCTAAATACGGAATTATTTTTCAGAGGAGCATTGGTTTTTATTTTCGTTCGATTTCTTGGACCTAAGGCAATCTATCCGATAGCTGTAACGTATTGTGTATGTCATTTCGGTAAACCTCCAGTAGAGGCTATCAGTTCTTTTTTTGGAGGATATATTTTGGGCGTAATTTCATTTAAATCAGAGAATATTTGGGGAGGCGTGGTATTGCATGCAGGTATAGCCCTTCTTATGGAATTTTTTGCATTAGTTTTTTAATTCCATTTGAATCTAATGATTTACTAATACCATTTTTAAGGTATTGTTGTGCGGTTTTTTTTACTTTTTAGTGTTGAAATTAAGGTTTCGTACCTTATCTGTGTTCATAGATAGCTCTTTTTTGTCTCTGTAATTCTCAAATTGAGGTCATTATTGGCAAATTTAGAACTCATGAACAAACTTTACAACACTAAAATAGGTGGTGCTATTGCATTACTTATTTTCTCTTTCGCTTTCCTTGGTTTTGTAGTAAATCCAGGATCAAAAGCCGACAAATCATCTTCAATAATTACAAGTTTTAATCCATTTGGTCCCGCTCAGGGTTTCGGTGCATTTGCATTTGGGGATGTTGATTTAATCGGTTCTGAATCTGAAGGTCCTATTGCAATAGGAGGAGATTTAATTGGTTTTAATAATGGATACACTATAGGTCCACCTGTTTCTCCAAATCCATTTCCTGGAAGTGGAACACCAATAGCATTACTTATCGACGGAAGTGTTAATTGGTCAGGTGGTGCAGGAGAGCTAAGAATAACTGCAGAGGGACATCTGAAAATAGGAGATTGTTCAGGCACAAATGTAACTCAATCTGGAAATATAACAACTGCTTCTGGTGGTGGTGGATCTTCAATAAAAGTACAAGGTCCTGTTCCTCAAAATCCTAATACAGTTTGTGAATCAAATTTATTAGATTTTGATGCTGCGTATAGCCAAATGGATGGATATTCCAATGATATGTCATCCTGCCCAGCCACCGCGAGTTTACCAAATGTAAATTTAGGTTCTGGACAAAATGTGATTAATACAACTCTGTCTCAAATTAGTGGTATCAACAGTGTCAACATGAATGGTACTATTGATCAAAATAATCCATTAATAATTAATATTGACGGTCAAGGAGCAGCAAACGGAAGCTGGACCGTATGGAATTCTACTCCTCAATCCAGTGCAATTCAATATGTAATTTACCATTTTTACAATATCGATAACCTCACAATTACTGCCAATAATGGATTGTGGGGTTCTGTTTTTGCGCCAAATACCAATTTGACTATATCTGGAAACAATAATATAGAAGGTCAAATTGTAAGTCAGGACTTAATTGATCAAGGTGGTGAGATACATGGTCATAATAATTTTGCTTCTACTATTGATGGCTGTGGTTCAGGATGTACGGATCCAACTGTCCCAACATTGACTGCAACTCCTGCTACAATTTGTAATGGAAGCTCTTCAACAATTACAATATCAGGTTCATTAAATGATGCAACAGATTGGCATATTTATACGGGTTCTTGTGGTGGAACTCAAGTTGGAACTACTGGGTCAAATACATTTACAGTTTCTCCAACTACCACTACGACATATTATATTAGAGGAGAAGGTGGGTGTGTTACACCAGGTTCTTGTGGGTCGATAACTATAAATGT
>Ga0206130_10005168_pt1 | contig 15612 bp, 17 predicted proteins | sample Helgoland_Spring_9_FD_148637 | JGI IMG/M metagenome (GOLD analysis project Ga0206130, IMG submission 148637) | Pelagic subsurface seawater microbial communities from Kabeltonne, Helgoland, North Sea - Helgoland_Spring_Bloom_20160512_1 | ecosystem: Environmental > Aquatic > Marine > Epipelagic ... | reverse complement strand
AATAGTAGGTACCGGTAAATCGCATTTACCAATCCCGTATTCGTTATCTTTTTTTAATTTGCCTTTTGTATCATATTCTCTACATATTTTATACTCTTCGCTAAAATTATCATTAAATTTATATTTTACTCCACCACCATGCAGTTCATTCGAAAACAACTTATTTGCTTGATTTATTAAATCATTAGCTTGATTTTTTTTATCTTCACTAATTGAGAAATCAAATAATTCATCACACTCATCTTCATTCAAATCAAAATCTATTTTAAAATGATTATTTAAAAACTTTTTAAGCATAATACTTTCATAATTTGGAATTCCCCCACCTTTAGTATTTTCGCTATCATTTTGAGGTGGATTAACACCATTTCTTTCTAAATACATATAAGGTAGTACATTTGTATTGAGTTCATTTTCAGTATCTGCTTGAATTAAAGAAAACCCTTGAACTAATTCATTTTTAAATTGTCTACTTGCGGGTAATTCTTCTACAATAGGAATAATATCTGAAATATCTAATACTCCTGATTCTTTATAAATATCATTATCTTCAAACATTATAATATTTAATAATATTTTTAATTAAATATTATAACTTTAATTCAAAATAACAAACAATTTACAAATAAAAATTAAAGAATATTTATTTATTAGAAAATATTTTTTCGGATACTTGACGTTTGACTTCGTCATGAGATACATTACTATTACCATTTTTAGGATTTATTTTAATATCTAAAAGTAAATTCCCAATAATATTATTTCTATTAATGAACTTATGTTCAGTCATATCTAATTCATAGAAATGAGTTCCTTTTTTTGATTTATTTACTAATGATAATAATTCGATTTCACATTGTCCCATAATTGTATCATTATCAAGTGCCTTTAGATCAAAATAAACATAAGCTTGTCCTGGTACCAAATCAATTATAACTGGTTTGTGCATATCCCAACTTGTATTAGAGTGTGTTTTAATATCTCCGTATTGAGTAGATATATTATTGTATTTCATCCTTAAAATATAAGAAGGCACATTTATATTGTGCTGAATTTTCTTTACACCAAAAGACATTTGAATATTTTCACTTTTAGGTATAGAAGGTCGTCTTGGCACCTGGGTTTTATAACGTTCTTCATTATCTATTATTGAACTTCTATTTTCTTTCAAAATTCTTAGTTGTTCCTCAGTGTCGGATTTTGTGATAGCATGTTCATCTTTAATAGTATCTTTTAGTCTATCACGACTTATGATTGCATGGTCTTTTGTTACTAGAGATATATTGTTTACATTAACTTTGTTTGATTTTATGTTCATTTCGGAATTATTATTGTTAGGATCGATATTATCTGTATTAGGATTATTAGCATTATTATCATTATTCGGATTATTGACATTAGGATTATTAGCGTTATTCGGATTATTGACATTAGGATTATTAGCGTTATTCGGATTATTGACATTAGGATTATTAGCGTTATTCGGATTATTGACATTAGGATTATTAGCGTTATTATCATTATTCGGATTATTGACATTAGGATTATTAGCATCATAAATAATATTAGTATTAGATGTATTATCTAATTTGGGTACACTATCTGTCTCGGATCCTTTATCAGAATCACTATCTGTATCATTAGAATCACTATCTGTCTCGGATCCTTTATCAGAATCACTATCTGTATCATTAGAATCACTATCTGTCTCGGAACCTTTATCAGAATCACTATCTGTATCATTAGAATCACTATCTGTCTCGGAACCTTTATCAGAATCACTATCTGTATCATTAGAATCACTATCTGTCTCGGAACCTTTATCAGAATCACTATCTGTCTCGGAACCTTTATCAGAATCGCTATCTGACCCGGGTTCTGTCTCTATATCACTATTAGAACCTATATCTACATCTTTATCAGACTCGGTATCTATTTTTAATTCTTCATTAGTTTGATCTGATTTATTTTCAGAACCAATAGCAGAATCATGTTTAGATATAACTTTCTCGGAATCGTATTCTGAATTGTCATTAGATTCATCTTCTGAATTACCAGATTTATCTTCTGAATTATCGTCAGATTTATCTTCTGATTCATCTTTTGAATTATCGTATGATTCATCTTCTGAATTATCATCAAATTCATCTTCTGATCTAACCTTTTTCTTAGATTCGTCATCTGAATTATCAGATTCATCGTCTGAATTATCAGATTCATCGTCTGAATTATCAGATTCATCGTCTGAATTATCAGATTCATCGTCTGAATTATCAGATTCATCTTCTGATATAACCTTTTTCTTAGATTCGTCATCTGAATTATCAGATTCATTCTCTGATTCATCTTCTGAATTATCAGATTCATCTTCTGATATAACCTTTTTCTTAGATTCGTCATCTGAATTATCAGATTCATCCTCTGATTCATCTTCTGAATTATCAGATTCATCTTCTGATATAACCTTTTTCTTAGATTCGTCATCTGAATTATCAGATTCATCCTCTGATTCATCTTCTGAATTATCAGATTCATCTTCTGATCTAACCTTTTTCTTAGATTCGTCATCTGAATTATCAGATTCATCCTCTGATTCATCTTCTGAATTATCAGATTCATCGTCTGAATTATCAGATTCATCTTCTGATCTATCCTTTTTCTTAGATTCATCGTCTGAATTATCAGATTCATCGTCTGAATTATCAGATTCATCGTCTGAATTATCAGATTCATCGTCTGAATTATCAGATTCATCGTCTGAATTATCAGATTCATCTTCTGATCTATCCTTTTTCTTAGATTCATCGTCTGAATTATCAGATTCATCGTCTGAATTATCAGATTCATCGTCTGAATTATCAGATTCATCGTCTGAATTATCAGATTCATCGTCTGAATTATCAGATTCATCTTCTGATCTATCCTTTTTCTTAGATTCATCGTCTGAATTATCAGATTTATCTTCTGATTTATCTTCTGATCTATCCTTTTTTTTAGATTCATCTTCTGATCTATCCTTTTTAGGGTTATCTTTAGAATTATCGCCTTCAGATTCGCTATCTGAATCAGATTTGCCTGTTTCAGATTCGTCATCTGAATTATCAGATTCATCATCTGAATTATCAGATTCATCGTCTGAATTATCAGATTCATCGTCTGAATTATCAGATTCATCGTCTGAATTATCAGATTCATCTTCTGATCTATCCTTTTTCTTAGATTCATCGTCTAAATTATCAGATTCATCTTCTGATTTATCTTCTGATCTATCCTTTTTAGGGTTATCTTTAGAATTATCGCCTTCAGATTCGCTATCTGAATCAGATTTGCCTGTTTCAGATTCACTATCTGAATCATCTTTAGTTCTTTCTTTTTCCGAATATCTATCTGAATAACCTGAAATTAATGATTCTTTTAATAAATCATCATTAAAAATAGTTGTATTAATTGGTTCAATATTGTCAAATGATGGAACATTGTTCAATTCTAAAGAATCCTGTGTATTTTTTTTATATTGTTTTGGTAAATCATTTGAATTAATTAAAAACTTATTATTCATCATTATTGCATTCCAATTTTTATCACGTTTATTGGATTTACTCAAAATTTTATTTCCTAATACATTTATTTCATCATCATTAACATTGTTTTTAAAACTACATTTATCTACTAATTTTTTAACATTTTTTTGGTTTATTTTATAGACAATGTATGTTTTTTTTTTATGTTTTATTTTACCAATCTTATTTGAATTTTCGATAATACATTTTTTATCTTCAAAAGATAGGGATATTAATTTATCTTCCATATATATTAAATAATATAATTTTATCATTCAAAATCCAAGGTAATATTAATTTGATGCTTATTTATTGTATTAGTGGCAGATGTTGATAGCTCCTTGCGTTTTTTTCTTTCGGGCTTTTTAGAAGATAAACATTCTGATAAATTTTTAGATATTTTTTTAGATTTATTTTTATTTTCTTCTTGCTTATTAGTTTTTCTAATATTAAAATTCATATCTGATTCTATTTTATCTAAATTATCCTTAATGTAAGAAATTATTTCATTATCTAAAGCCCATCTGAAAAAATTAAGTTGACCTACTGTTGTAATTATTGACTCAGTTTGATTGTGAAAAAATTCTATCCTATCTCTTCTACAAAATGGGTCAAATTGTTTTTTTGAATAAGCTTTTAATTGAGATTTATAATTCAGATATACTATAAATTGAGCGGGAAATTTATTATTGTTTATGGTTGAATACCTGGATGATTTTTTTTTTTTGATAGTTTTATTTTTTGGACTTTTTTTATCCTTTTTATTTTCAAGAAAATATACGATGTTATTTTTTTTTGAATAATTAGTTACAAACCAATCTATTATTCTCAATGATATTTCAGATTTCCCTTTTAAAATTGGTAAAATCTTATCTAAATTTTTTTGTTTAATGTAAAATTTAGATAATGAAGACATTAGTAAATTCTGCTTTCCAGAAATATTATTCCCTATAAAATAATTTTTTTCCATAGACTTAAAGATAATAAAGTACATTCTATTTTCTTTAAGTCAATTTAATAATTTATATGTTAAATACCTTTCTTTTATTTTCATTCCCGTAATTTATTTTTGAAATAAATTTTCTACCCTCACCTAATAAAGTAATATTAGCATTTCTTAATCTCCGTTGACAACAATCTGTACGATTAAAAATTACTATTTTATTTAGTTCGTACGGTTTCAACAAATCAACTTCCCACCAAGGATTAAATCTTTGTGTGTGAGTAACACTTTTACCCGTGTATCTACCATTAATATCTCCATCTGTAGCTCTTGAAGAATTTCCACCCCAACCTGTAGACCCTTGTGAAGTTGGCTTATACATTGCTAAATTTTTCCCACTGGTTTTTCCAAAAACCTTTACTTCTGCCAAACTTAAAAGCTGACCTGGTCTGGCTTGTATACGGATGTATCTAATCTTAGTTTTTTCATCTATATCCTTTTCTATCTTCTCTAATTTATCAGTTAAATTATCTATTTTTTTTAATTTTTCTTCTAAGCCTTCTAATTTAAATTTTGTATCTTTCAAATTTGATACATCATTCATATTAAGACACTTTTCCTTACCATCTTCGTAAGTGCAAAATTTACTTGCATAAACGTCATTTCCTTTAATATTTCCATCCACATCTAAAGCTTCGGTTGGATCGGTTTTTCCTACACCTAAAAATCCTGGTTTAGCAAACAATGCTGTTGATTGATTTCCTTTTGTATCTAAATCTATTCTAAATTCTGGAGAGTCTTCTGCTTGTGTAGTTAAAATAGTTTGGCCTTTTTTAAACTCTAAAACTGAAGAATCAGAATTTGAGAAATCGTTTGAAGGGGTAATTCTAATTTTTCCACCTTCATTATTACCAACAATATCTAAATCAGCATATGGATTTTTTGTACCTATTCCTAATTTATCTACTGAAATACTATCTCCTTTTTTTGTTAATCCTAAAGTAGGAAATTCAACACTTTCACTATAGATTTTATAATCTGAATTATTTGAATTATTTGAATTAATAGAATTTACAATTTCAGATGATTCTATACCAGATTTAATATCATTAAATATTTCTTGTCTTTTTTCAATAGGTACTTGCATAATTCTATTATAATTTTCTTGAGCATTTTTTATTGGTGATAATTTATAAATTTCATCTGCTAATTTGGTATTTTTAAGATTAACTTTAGAACTTAAATCTTTTTTAATTTCATCAAATACATTTTCCCTATCTTTAACAGGTGTTTTCATAATTTTATTGTAATTTTCTTGAGCATCTTTATTTTTTTGATAATTTAATGAAATAGAATAAATCTCATCGGCAAGAGTTGTATTTTTTTTAGCATCATTAGACATTGTATCACTCTTCACAAATTCTGCTACAGCAAAGTATTCTGGTATCTTTAATAAAAAAAATATCAGTACTATTAAAAACATAATCAAAAGAGAACTTTCAGCTTTCATATAATTATACTATATAAAAAAAATTATTTGATATTAAAATACATTTTTAAAATTTTATTATGTATGTGCGTTTTTAATTTATTATCAGCAAAATAGTGTAAATCTAAAGATGGAGTTCCATTTACTTCATTTATTTTAGCAAAATTATCCTTATATGATTTTCTTATGTCTAAAGACATAAAATCTATTCCAATAATATTTAATCTCATTGTTTTTGAAATTTTTGTAAATAATTTAAGATTATCTTTATGGACACTATTTATAGGTATTCTTTTTAATTCAGAACCTTGATGGAAATTAGTCAATGGATTAACAATTATTTTTACTTCTTTATCAATAACACTATCTAATGTTAGATTACGTTGGTATAAATAAAATGTATTAATAATTATTTGAGATGATCCGGAGTTTCTTCTAGTTATATTTTTAATATCAACTAAACTTTGAATAGTACTTTTACCATCGCCTATTACATAAGCAGGTATTCTCATAATTATATCTAAAATTTCGTTATTATACAATAATATTCTATGATCATGACCGTCAATGAATTGTTCCATTAAAATATTATTTTTTTTATTATCTATAAGTGTATTAACAGCACTTTTAAGTTGTAATTTATTAGTTATATTAATAAATACATTATTACCAAGTGCGCCATTAACATCCTTTACAACTAAAGGATAATCAATGTAATTTTGATTATAAATTATATCTACATTGCTACTATTTATATTATTAAATAAATAATATCTAGGAATGGGTATATTGTTTTTTCTAAATAATTCAAACGTTTTGAATTTATTTTTTGCTAATAATACTCTTGATCTATCTCTATTTAAATTATATGACATAGGTGTAATTATTAAACTTTTTTCTTTTTTAGAAATTAATACTTTAGTAGGAAAGTTTTCTAATACATTATATCCTAAGTCTAATTTAATAGCTTCTTCTATCATAATTTTTGGATTAATATCATAATTTTTCGTATCCACAAATGTATCTACGAAAAATATTGACTTATACATTAGGAGAATTATTAAGAATACAATATGAAATTTGAGCAAATTCATATTATAATACAATATAAAAAAATTAGTCTTCAATATCTGATTTATTTAATTCTTCTAAATCAATATTATCATCTATATCTAATGTTTGTACTTCAAAATTATTTTCTGATTCACACTCTAAATTTGAGTCTGATTCTTTCTCTAAATCTACTATTTCTTCTTCATCTTCCGTAGTTTCAGTTTCGTTCTTATCCGAATTATTAATAATATCCGAATTATCGGAATAATCGGAATTATCTGAATTATCAGAATTATCAAAATTATCAGAAACATAGGAACTATCACTAAATGTATAGGAATCTTTCCATTCGTTCCAATCCAGATCTATTTCACTTTGTGTTTTATTTTTTGTTAGTTTCTCCCAAAATGATGGTACCTTTTTATAAATAATGAATTCAACACAATTATTTGTAATATTTCCTGAACATTTTTCCGGATTTATTTCATGTAAAAAATTTAATTCTAACTTATATGTTTCACCTTCACTTGTTCCCTTTAGACTAAGACTCTCATCTGAGATTGTAACATCTTTATTTTTAAAATTATTAATAAGTACTGATATTATTATGATCGTTGATGTTTCGGCCCACTTTACTTTTGGAACTAACATATGTTTAAAAATAATAAATTAATTTCATTTTTTAAACTAATTATATGAATATTTAATTTTTAATCCAAGCATTAGTAAGTTTTGTATAAGTACAATTATATTAGAAACAATAATTGGGTTAGATTCTATAAGTATAGCATAAGTTAAAAATAATATTGAAGTTATTATACTCATAAATATAAAAATTCCAGATATTTCATCTGCTTTTTTCAATTTATATGTTTTATAAAGTTGCGGAACAAGTACTAATGTCAAAAAAAATCCACCAGCATATCCTACAGTTTCGGCTTTATGATGATCCTCCATATCTTTTATTTGTAAATAATCTTTATATATATTAGTTTTATATTCTCAAAAAAAAAAAATCTAACTTTAATGTATAATGGCATTTAAAAAAACTATGAAAAGAACTAAAAGCAAATCTCAAAAAAGAAAAAAAAGCAGGAGTGTAAAGCGTGGTGGATTTATAAGATCCGGCTCAACTCAACAATTTTGGGGTGTTCCAGGTAATGGAAATAATATAAAAAAATCAAGAAATAATAGAAATCGCAGACGTAATAGAAATAAAAATGAAAGAAGAAATAGACTATCAGTCACCTATAATAATGGAGAATTTGATTTTAAATATATATAAATTAATTAGTGAAAAAAAATCACAAAAATATATTAATATATATTAATGGCGCGGTCTTTTATAAGTAAATATTTTGGAAAAGTATGGATATTTTTTATAGTATCGATAATTTTTGTAATAAATTTCATATCAGCTTCAATTGCTCTTCAATGTAATAAAAATGAATCGGGATTCGTAAGGTTTGGTTCTGCCGTATTTGCTTTTTGTTTTGGGTTTCTTTACATATTATTGAACTTTTATTCCTATAGATTGATGACATTACATCAACAATGTGAATGGGATGCTTACAATCCATTTCCACTTTGATTAATTTTTTTTTACACCATTAAAATTTTAAAATGGCAAAAAAAAAACAATACATAATGGACAAATACAAATTTTTATATTTTTCCAGCTTGACATTAATTAAGGAATTGGATGAAATTATTAAAAAATCGAGGAAAATGGAAGGAAATTGTTTGTATAAACATCATAGTGAGTTTGATTATTTTAATAAGGGAAATTTAAGGTATTATATATTTACTCTACATAAAAATATAAATAGTATATTAGAAGTTGGTTTTAATGAGGATATTCGGTTGTATTATGTACTTATTCAAATCCTAATATATTTATCAAATCTTTTGATATCTGTCAACACAATTATAGCGAAAAATGTGCTAATTACAAAAAAAATATAATTACAATTTTGAATTAATTAAAGGTGATAGTTTAAAAACGCTTCAAATCCTATAATTCTAATATCAAATTTGATATTATTTATATTGATGGAGGTCATATGGATATGATGTGGTAAAGTCAAGATTTACACGAATGTAAAAATTTTACTCATAAAGATAAAATATTAATATTTGATAATACCCATGATGGATTTATCAACAAATTGATAAAAAATGAAATTAAACAAATTTATAAAAGATGTGAATTATGAAAAATTAAATTTGAAAATTACAAAATATCATAGAATATTCAACTATAATTAATTAATATTTATATTGTCCTATTTTAAAGTGTAAAATTTATTTATTTTCATATAATATATGGATGATAAATTACATAAAAGGATACTGATTGGATGTTTACTCATTATAGGTATTGGGCTTCCTCTTTATTATTATTTTCAATATCTTAAATGGTTAGATAATTTGAGTAAAATTAAATTTCCACCTTTTCCTTCTAAATGCCCGGATTATTGGGAAGTTGATGGAATGGATAAATGTAGAAATATACATAATATAGGAATTTGTAAAAAAGACGATGGAACAAAAGATGGTAATGTAATGAATTTTGAAGACCCTATTTTTCAAGGTAAAAAAGGTCAAATGTATAAATGTAGTTGGGCAAAAAAATGCAAGGCTCCATGGGAGGGTATTGATCAATTATGTATTTGATTAATGAATTAAACAAAAAACTTTATAAATATAAATTGAAATATGTCAAATTTATGGGTTGAAAAATATAGACCAAGTAAACTTGATGAATTAATAATAAATAATACAGATTTGAAAAAAATTAAAGAATGGTTTTCAAATTTTAAGGAGTCAAAACAAAAATGTTTACTACTACACGGCACTCCGGGTGTAGGGAAGACATGTATAGCTAAAATTTTACTTAATCATTTTGATTATGATGCTATAGAATTTAATGCCAGTGAAGTTAGAAATCAAAAATTAATTAATAACAAGTTAAGCGAGATAATCAATAAAAGAAATATTTTACAAATGATGAGTAGTAAAAAGAAGTATATGGGTATTATTATGGATGAAATTGATGGAATATCGGGTGGAGAGAGAAGTGGATTGAGTGAAATAATAAACATTATCAATCCAAAAAAAAGCTCGAATAAAAAAACTCCTATCATATGCATATCAAATAGTATTACCGAAAAAAAAATGCAAGAAATTATGAAGCATTCTTTAACTATTAAAATTGGAAAACCAAATAAAATGCAACTTAGTAAAGTTATGGAAAACATATTGAAGAATGAAGAATTAGAACTTGAGCCTAATATAAAAGATTCAGTAATAAAAAAATCTCAAAGTGACTATAGGAGACTAATAAACTTATTAGAATTGATTAATCAAAATCATAAATTTTGTAGTAATTTAGAAATAATCATTGATAATTTTGAAAATAAACAGATTAATATCAATTCATATCAAGCAGCTGACGAAATTATTGATAAATATAATAGCATTCCCGTACTTTTGAATTTATTTGAAAATGACAAAAATTTTATATCTATGCTACTATATGAAAATTATATATCTGATATTGTACATAATAAAAAATCCGATAATAAAACAAAGATAGAAAGTCTTTGTCAAGTATATGATAATTTTTCATTAGGAGATACGTACGATCACAATATACATATTAAACACCATTGGGAGTTATATGATTATAACAGTATAATCAAGGGGGGATTGTCTTCTTACATTGTTAATAACATGGATAAATATTCTTATAAAAAAAAAATAAAATTAGATTTTTCAAAATTATTAAATAAAACCGCTCTTGAATATTTAAATTACAAAAATTTAGATGAAATTTTTAAAAAATTTAATTTTTACAATAATAGTAATATTCATAGTTATCTGTGTGATTATTTATTATTCGCCTTATCTAATGAAAAACTTCAAACTAACGCTTTAACTATATTAAAAACATATGATTATAATTTTAAAGATTTGGACAAACTTATAAAAAATAGTAGTAATGTTAAACACTATAAAGAATTTTTTTCAAAGAAATATAGGTCTCAATTACAAAAAATAGAGATTTAAAATCTTAGTTAATATTAATGTCTATACTAATTGATTTGGCAATAACGCAAATATATTCATTTGTTCCGTATTTACAGAAAGAACTAGTGGCATCATTTGAAACAAGTTATGATTATTCTTTATTTAGTCATTTTGCATTCTATCATGTGGTTTACCTTATAGTTTTTATGCTATTGTATTTTTTTAAATATGACTATGTTAAAAAATTATTAAATGTAGGAAAAAATTTAAATAAAAAAATATATGGATATGGGTTTTTAGCGACAATATTATCCCTAATAACAACTTTGTCATACTATAATCTTATGAAACATTATGATGTATCATATTTTCTTCCAATTTATCGAGGTGTAAGTAATTTAACAACACTACTTATTGGAATATGTATTTTTAAAGAAGAAACTAATATGTATCAAATCATTGGATCTATTATAGTATTTGTTGGTATATCAATTATGAACCTAAAAAAGAAATGAATCAAGCCAACTCTTTCTGATTTTTTTACTAATTTTGCCTCGTGGACCAAATACTCCTGAATTTGAAGATTGAAGAAGCCCTAACTTTCGTAATGGATTATTTCTACCCATCATTCTTTTAGACTGTTTTTTACTAACAATGTTTCCATATTTATTTAATATTAAACCTTCTTTTTTTAAATTTCCTTTCGTTTTTTTAGCGTTTCCATGAAAAACTTCTGCTCTACTACCAATATTTTTCATATATAATTATAATAGAAAATATTAATTAATTATAATTGTTTGAGAGGCGTGTAAAGTTTTGTATCTATATCTTTACTACCTATCACAACAAAAGTTAAATTATTTCCATTAAAAATTTGTTTAGAAATCTTCATAATTTTATCAGATGTCATATTTTTATAATATTGTTTAAAAACAACATCCGGTGTTTCTATTTTTGAGTCATTTAATACATGCGTTCCATAATCTAAAAACATTGAAGATTTCATAGTATTTTTTAGGTTTACAATATAGTAATTTAATTGAGATATAGCAAGTTTAATATACTTTTCTTCTATTTTTTTATTTTTCAAATCTTTAAATATTTTAACCATTTCATCTATACCTCTACCAATGTTTTCAAAGGTAGTATTGAAAATAATTGTATAAATACCATAATATTTATTGTTGTAGATTTTTGTCATTGGAGAATAAGTTATTCCTGCTTTGGTTCTTAATCTATTAAATAAAATACTAGAACTTCCAATATTATCCATGATAGTGCTCAAGAATTTAAGTACATATTTATTTTTACTATCACTTGAAAATGTTCTAAAACTAAAAATAAGTTTATATATCTGCTTGGCGTCTTTTAAGAAATAATAATTAAATTTTTTATTATGCATTTTAATTTTTCTAGTAATTTTAGTATTTTTTTTAGGAATTTTTTTAAAATCTGTAGCTTTTAACATTTTATATAATTTTTTGTAGTCATATTCTCCTGAAATAACTAATATACTATTATCTAATGTATAATATTTTTCCATAAATTTCGATAATTTATTAGGAGTAATATTGTAAACATTTTTAACATGTTCAAAAGGATTTCTTATTATTCTATTATCACCTAACATTAATTTTGGTAATACAACATTCCATAACAAATCATCTTTACTACCACATTTTTTGTTCATCTCTACTATTATTGAATTTCTTTCTCTTTCTAATATTTTTAAATTAATATCTCTCAGTAAAAAAGTGTCAAGTATTAGTTCAAGACCTACTTTTTGATTTTTTGATAAGGTGTTTATATAGTAACTAGTGAAAAAATTAGATGTATACGCATTACTTAGTATTCTTGAACCTTTATTTATTGCGGTTTTTTGTATTTCACTCTCCCTTAAATTAGTAGCAAATAAGTGTTCTAAAAAATGTGCGACACCTGTTTCTGATTTTGTTTCTTCAAACCCTCCTGCTTTTATTATAAAAGATATACTCACCGTGTTTGTTTTGAGAGGTACCCACAAAACTTTTAAATTATTTATCGTTTCTATTTTAACATTCGGAAATTTATTCATTTAATATAAACAAAGATATATATTTTATTCATTTTCTTATGTCTTTATCAATGAAATTTTTTATTTTAATTATTATGTTTGGAAGCCAATCATTATTTCCAAAATCAATATCCCCATTTAATATTATCTTTTTTTCTATTTTATCAAAAAATTCATTATGTAGTTTATCTAGTTCAACTAAATAATCCATTGAAATAGTATTTTCTTCTTTCCGATTTCTTACGCTAATACGTCTCATACAAACCTCTGGGGAAGTATTCAAATATATAAATCCATCAGGTTTTAAAATATATTTTTGAGCCCAAGCATGCATATCAGAATATATTTTCCATTCGATTTCATTCATAATATTGTTATTAAGACAATTTTTAGCAAAACAATTTTTGTCTGAGTAAATTGATCTTTCAATGATGTAAACAGTGTCTTTATTACAATTTTCCATTTTTTTTATTCTTGTATGAAACGCATTTATCTGAAAAGCAAAAGACCATTTTTTTAAATCACTATAAAAACAATCTAAAATATTTTTTCCATTTTTGTCTTTTAGATTTAACCAATCATTTACAGGTTCTTGTATAATTTCCACGTCTAAGTCTGATTTTTTTAATTTATCTAGTAAAGTTGATTTACCGGCACCAATATTAGCCTCTAAATAAATAATCATTTTTTAAAAATAAACAGTGAAAAAATCAAATCAATTTTTTAAAATAAAAATAAAGTAAGGCTTTTCATTTTTAAATGTCAATAACTATTAATTTAAGATAACATTGATAAATTGATACTAAAATAAGGGTTGAATTAGCAGAAAGTGTATTTTATAGGAAATATAAAAGTAAATACTAATACATTCTACTAGGAAAAAAATACGTAAACTAAATATAAAACATTTAAAGATTATTTATTAATGAGAATTAATGAAACTTAATTTTACATCAACATCTAGTAAATTAAAAAAAGCAAGCAATTCTACACCTTTTTTTTCACTAAAAAATAAATTTAAATTATGTAAGGTAGTAGATGTATATGACGGAGACAGCTGTAAGGTAGTTTTCAGTTTAAGGGGAGAAGTAAATAAGTGGACTATTCGTCTAAAGGGTTATGATACACCAGAATTGAGACCTTCTAAATTAAAAGAAAATAGAGAAGAAGAAATAGCTTGTGCTAAAAAGGCCAGAGATTATTTATCAAAATTAGTTATGAATGAAGGTCAACTTGTGTATATTAAATGCGGTGATTTTGATAAATATGGAAGATTATTAGGAACATTATTTTTAAAAGAAAAAGACGTCTTATCAGTAAATCAAATGATGATTGATAATGGCCACGGGTACAAATATGATGGAGGTAAAAAAAAAAATTTCGGAGAAAATAAAAATGTAAAAATTATTTAATAAATATATTCTCTAAAAGTTAAACTATATCGCGATAATTTAGAATCATTTTTTAATATTTCATGTGTGAAATACTTTTGACTACAACCATCCATAACAAATATTGAATTTGATTTTAGTTCGTAATCTATTGGATCTTTACTATCATCAACCTTGAGAGATTCGGGCAAATTTTCATTGTATAATATTTGTCTAAATCTTAGTATTCTAGTATCTCCTAAAGAATAGATTATTATTTTAGGATATTCTCCAAAACTTATACTCGAATCTCTATGAGGTTTAATTGAATCCGTACCAGTACGATATTTATTAATTAAACAACTATTTATTTTCATTTTTTTTAAATCCAAATCTTGTATTTTATTAATAATTTTATTTTGAAATTTATAAAGATCTTCAGTGTAATGTGTTGATTCCCATCTATGATATCTTTTTTTCCAGGTTTCACAAAAATATTTATTTTTTTCTTGAAACCATAATTGTAGTCTAGGAATTTCTTTTCCACTAATACATTGACCTTCTCTGAATTCTAAATTATTGAGCAAGTTATTTAAATCTATTACATCATTGTCATCTAAAATATTATTTTTATAATAAAAGCTACCTTTTTCCCCATTTATATTAATTTTAGATGCCTTCGCTGACATTTTGAGTTTAAATTTGATTTTAAAATCAAATTTAAACTCAATTTTTTAAATTTTTAAAAAGTTTTAGGATATAATAAAAAAATAATTTATATAAATATAATATGAATATTCTTTTAAAAACTAAGAAAAAACATAAAGACAGTAAAAAAATATCTAAAAAGAAACGTAAATTCATAATACAAAAATCAGGTGGTAAATTAGAAACAAAACAACCGAATATTTTTAATTCTGAACTATATAAAATTGATAGTATATCAGATTACTATAATCTTGATTTATTAGAAAACTTACTACCTCTAAATCATATCTATAATCTTGATTACGCCCCAATAATTGATTATAAAACTTTCAAAAAGGAATCTATAAATAGTATTGATATTCCTTTAAGAAAAAAAAAAAAAAAATTAAAAAAAAAAATAAATA
>Ga0206130_10005167_pt1 | contig 15613 bp, 15 predicted proteins | sample Helgoland_Spring_9_FD_148637 | JGI IMG/M metagenome (GOLD analysis project Ga0206130, IMG submission 148637) | Pelagic subsurface seawater microbial communities from Kabeltonne, Helgoland, North Sea - Helgoland_Spring_Bloom_20160512_1 | ecosystem: Environmental > Aquatic > Marine > Epipelagic ... | reverse complement strand
GTCCGAATAAGTGGGACCACTTCAGCAGGCCCAGCCACAAGCGCTACCGATCAACGTCAATTGTTAGGCATGGTCAAAGGGCAAGGCTTCGCCGATGCCTATTTAGTAAAGGGCTAACCCCTTCCCTTGCGCCCCCCGCTTAGCTAAGATCAAAGCTAAGTTGAACGGGGTTTCATGAGCATCTGCGCATATAGCCCCTCCCCCCATTCGGAGTGCCAAATGCGGCTTGCTAAAATTCTATCTGCCATCGTGGTATCGCTTTGCTTTTCCTTGCCTGTTTTTGCGTTTGACACGATTGCATCGTCTGCATTGGTTCTCGATCAATCCAGCGGCACAGTTTTGCTCGCAAAGAACGATGATCGACCTGTACCGCCAGCATCCATGTCAAAATTAATGACATTGAATATGTTGTTCGAGGCGCTTCAAGACGGGCGAATTAACCTTGATACGAAATTTACCGTATCAAAAAAAGCCTCTGAAAAAGGCGGCTCAAAAATGTTCGTCAAACAAGGCGAGCGTGTCAGCGTCGAAAATTTGATCCGTGGAATAATTGTTCATTCAGGTAATGACGCCTGTATAGTTGTCGCAGAAAATCTTGCGGGGTCCGAAGCAGATTTCGCACGAATAATGACAGCACGCGCCCGAAAACTCGACATGAACGAAAGCACGTTTGCGAATGCGACTGGATGGCCAGATCCCAACCACCGGATGAGCGCGCGTGATTTAGTAGCGCTTGCCAATCGGCTAATGACGCAATTTCCCGAATATTATGGATACTTCCAAGAACGCAATTTTACTTGGGCAAAAATCACGCAAAACAACCGCAATCAGTTGCTCGGGCTCGGGATTGGCGCAGATGGTTTAAAAACAGGCCACACGTCCGAAGCTGGTTACGGCCTTGTGGGCACAGCACGCCAAGGCGATCGTCGTGTTATCCTCATGATCAACGGGCTCCAAAGTTCATCTGAGCGCACCGCAGAGGCGGAACGCCTTATGAATTGGGCTTTCCGTCAATTCGCACAGGAGACCTTAATCAAAGCGGGAAAGAACGTCGCCCAGGCAAACGTTTGGCTGGGCAAAACGAAGACTGTGGCGTTGGAGGTTGCCGATGATATTTCGGCGCTCGTGCCTTACTCTGCGCGCGATGATATCAAAATGACTGTAACCTATGATGGCCCGATCCAAGCACCCATTACCAAAGGCGCTGAATTGGGTGTCCTGAACATTGATATTCCAGGGCTTCCGTCGCAAAACTATCCTGTTTTTGCAGCTGCAGACGTTGGAGCTGGTGGTATTTTGAAACGCATGCGCGTTTCGGCTAACAAACTCATGAAGGCCGTTAATTAAGTGTCCAAAGGTCTGTTTATTACGTTCGAGGGCATTGACGGCTCTGGTAAATCTACGCAAGCGCGATTGCTGGCCACGCTTATGCGCGACTATGGCAATGACGTGAGACACACACGTGAACCAGGTGGCAGCGCAGGTGCTGAGGATATTCGCCGCCTATTGGTCGAAGGTGATCCTGCCCGTTGGTCCCCTGAAACGGAAATCTTGTTATTTACTGCTGCGCGTCGCGATCATCTTGAACGTACAATTTTACCTGCGCTTGAGGCGGGCCAAATTGTCGTTTCCGACCGTTTCGCCGATAGCACACGAGTCTATCAAGGTGTCGCACGGGCAGATTTGCGCAAAACGGTGGACACTTTGCACGAATTGATGATCGGGAGAGAGCCCGACCTCACTTTTATCATCGACATGGACCCCGAAGTTGCCTTGCAGCGCGGACTTGCGCGAAATTCAGGCGAGGATCGTTTTGAGGACATGGGCCTGCAATTTCAAAAAGACCTCCGCGCAGGTTTCTTAGGGCTCGCAGCGCAGTTCCCCGAACGCTGCATGCTGATCAACGGGAATCAATCGCCTGCAAACGTGTCAGGTGAAATTCAAGCGGTGATCGAAACATGGCAAGCCTAACCATCGAGGACATTCCACAACCAGATTGCGCGCCAGATGCGCCCCATCCGCGCGAAACCGTTCGATTGTTGGGGCAAGAAGCTGCCGAAGCTTCCTTTTTAGATGCATTTACCAGTGCGCGCATGCACCATGCTTGGCTTATCACTGGGCCACGCGGTGTTGGTAAAGCCACACTCGCTTGGCGCATTGCCAAATTCCTTTTGTCCCAACCCCAAGACGATGGGCCCCAAGACAGCATGTTTGGTGCTCCACCCGTGCCAACCACATTGGACGCTGACGAAAATCATCCTGCCGTGCGGCGGTCCCAATCCCTTGGCGAGCCACGTCTGTTCCTGTGTCGCCGTCCATGGGACGACAAAGCCAAGCGATTGAAAAAAGACATTACAGTCGATGAAGTTCGCAAACTGAAATCATTCTTTGCCTTATCTGCGGCCGATGGCGGCTGGCGCGTTGCGATCGTCGATGACATGGATCAGATGAACACATCTGCGGCAAATGCATTATTAAAGGTTCTCGAAGAACCGCCAGAAAAAACGATCCTTTTGTTGATCAGCCACCAACCTGCCCGCCTGCTTCCAACTATTCGATCCCGTTGTCGTAATCTAAAATGCGTCAGCTTATCGCCTGAATTGCAAGCAGCGGCACTACAACAAGCGGGATATGAAAACACTGGCGATGCGGCCACCACTGAGTTATCTGGCGGCTCTGTCGGTGCAGCCTTGCGATTGGCACAGGCCGATGGAGCATCGCGCTACGCTGCCCTTGTTGCGCTAGCCTCCACTGCACCCGGGCTTGATCGATCAGCGGCCTCTTCCATTGCAGAGAAATGTGTCGGCGCTGCAAATGCCGAAACCTACGACATCACCGTTAACCTCATTGATCTGCTACTAAACCGCCTCGCACGATTTGGTGCCTTGCAGCCAGGCAACTGGTCAGAGGCCGCGCCGAATGAGGCTCAAACTCTCGCGAAGCTGGCACCCCACGCCCATGCCGCCCGAAAATGGGCGGATTTGGCGCAAGAACTGTCCGCCCGTGTTGGCCATGCCCGTGCGGTTAACCTTGACCCATCGGGCGTGATCCTTGATATGTTGCTCAAACTCGATGACGCCGCGCGGCCTTGATCTGCGCCCTCGGCAAAGATTGCAAAAACATGACACCAGAACTCGTAGACAGCCATTGCCACCTCGATTTTCCCGACTTTGAAGGCGAAATCGACGATATCGTAGCACGTGCCGCCGCTGTGGGGGTCAAACGCATGGTCACAATCTGCACACGGCTCAAGAACGAACCGATCGTGCGCGCAATCGCAGAAGCACACCCACCTGTTTTCTACGCTGCTGGTACCCACCCGATGAGTGTGGCAGAAGAGCCATTGGCAACAGTAGACGAGTTAATCGTTCTAACTCAACATCCCAAAATGGTGGGTATTGGCGAAACGGGCCTCGATTATCATTACACATCAGAAAGCGCGCAAATCCAGAAAGACAGCCTGCGTGTCCACATTAACGCTGCCCGCCAAACGGGGTTACCGTTGATTATTCACGCCCGCACTGCCGACGATGACATGGCGCGTATCTTAGCCGAAGAACACAAAAATGGCGCGTATTCCTGTGTCATGCACTGCTATTGCTCCGGCCCCGAACTTGCAAAAGCCTCGCTTGATCTTGGTTTTTATCTGTCGATGTCAGGCATAGCGACCTTCAAAAACAGCCAAGAAGTACGCGATATTTTTACCGCAGCGCCCGTAGATCGCGTGTTGGTCGAGACAGATGCGCCCTACCTAGCGCCAACACCCTATCGCGGTAAACGGAACGAGCCAGCCTATACTGCCAACACAGCGAAAGTGGGCGCAGAGGTGTTCAAAATGGATTACGTAGATTTTGCTGCACAAACCACTGCCAACTTTGATCGCCTGTTTTCAAAAGCTGCACATTTCAAGGCACCGTCATAATGGCAGAATACATCTTCACCATTCTTGGCTGTGGCTCATCAGGCGGCGTCCCGCGTTTGGGCGGCAATTGGGGCGATTGCGACCCAAACGAACCAAAGAACCGTCGTCAAAGATGCTCCCTGTTGGTTGAGCGTGTCACATCAAATGGCAAAACGTCCGTACTCATCGACACATCACCTGATCTGCGCAATCAACTTTTGAATGCCGAAGTCGGCTCACTTGATGGCGTTGTCTACACACATGATCACGCAGACCACACGCATGGCATCGACGACCTGCGCATGATCGTGTTCAACATGCGCAAGCGCCTGCCAATTTGGGCGGATGCAACAACACAAATCACCCTTCGCCAACGCTTTGGTTACACGTTCGAACAGGTTCCGGGAACACTCTACAAACCCATCTTAGAGATGAACGATATGACCGGCCAAGTTTCTATCACAGGCGACGGAGGCACGGTTACACTTACTCCGTTTCTTGTGGATCACGGTCCGATTCAAGCCAACGGATTTCGGATCGGAAACTTGGCCTACCTTCCCGATGTGTCCGCGATGAACGACATCGCATGGGAGCAGGTCGAAAACCTCGATATGTGGATCGTTGATGCCCTGCGCCGCGAACCTCATCCAACCCATTCTCATCTGGATCAAACGCTCGATTGGATCAAACGCGCGGCGCCAAGAAACGCGATTCTGACGAACATGCACAACGATTTGGACTACCAAACCGTGTGTGACGAAACACCAGATCACATCACCGCTGCTTTTGATGGGATGCAAATCGGGATGCCTGCGTGATTGAGATCTTCTCAGTTGTTTTACCCGTCTTCCTTGTGGTGGGCGCAGGATACGGTGCAGTCTATTTCAACTTGTTTCGCGACGAATACGCCGATGCCTTGATGAAGTTCACACAGAACTTTGCCATTCCCTGCCTGTTGTTTGGCGCAATCGCCCGTCTGGATCTTGCGACAGTCTTCAAACCTGAATTGCTCGGTTCTTTCTACACAGGCTCCGCGCTGTGCTTTCTTCTCTGCACACTTGGCGCAAAATACATCTTTAAACGCCGCGCTGGCGAAGCAGTCGCCGTCGGGTTCTGCGCGCTTTTTGCAAACTCTGTTCTCCTCGGTTTTCCAATCATTGAACGTGCCTTTGGAACCGAAGCACTCGGCCCAATCACCGCAATCGTCGCAATCCACGCGCCGTTTTGTTACCTGCTTGGAATAACCACAATGGAGTTCGCGCGCGCGGATGGCCGTGCCTTGCCAGAAACTGCGAAAGTCGTGGCAAAGGCAATGTTCTCTAACGCGCTGATGATTGGGTTGTTACTTGGCTTTATCGTGAATCTTACCGGCCTATCCCTGCCCGAAGGCCTATGGGCCGCAACCGATATGATGGCCCGCGCAGCCCTGCCCGCCGCCCTGTTCGGGCTTGGCGCAGTTTTGGTGCGCTACGGAGTTGCGCCTAACATCGGTGAAACAACAATGATTCTTGTGCTTCGGCTTGTCATTCACCCCAGTATCGCGCTTTTCATGGCCACACAAGTTTTCGCGCTCTCTACCGAGGTAACACGCGTCGTTGTCCTAACCGCCGCGATGTCGCCAGGCATCAACACCTATGTCTTTGCCAACATGTATGATCGCGCCAAAGCGACAGCCGCCAGCGGCGTGCTATTGGGAACAATTGGTGCCGTTTTCAGCGTAACCGTTTGGTTGATTATCCTACGCGCCCTCTGAAACGAAAACGAGGCAGCCAAAGCCACCTCGTTTTTAAATTCAATGGCGTTTTTAACCTACGCTGGTGATAGCCCACGCATCCGTTCCGAACGTCGACGCAGCATTTCAACAACTGTCAAAAGACAAATCGAGATGATCACAAGTATCGTCGCCACCGCCAAGATTGTTGGGCTGATCTGCTCACGAATACCCGAGAACATCTGACGCGGGATTGTACGTTGCGAAACATCAGCGAGTTGTAGTGTCAAAACCACCTCATCAAAGGATGTGATGAAGGCGAACAAGGCACCAGAAATCACACCGGGCAAGATCAACGGCATTTGCACCTTAAAGAAGGTCCGTATCGGGCTTGCGCCCATATTTGCCGCAGCCCGTGTAAGGCTATTGTCAAACCCAACCAACGTCGCTGTTACTGTGATGATGACATAAGGCGTGCCCAAAACAGCGTGACCAATGATCAAACCAAGATAGCTTTTCGCGATCCCTTTTTCGTAAAAGTACGGGATTTTGAAGTCTGAAAAGGCAAAGAACATACCAGATGCGATAATAACCAACGGTACAATCATCGGTGAGATCAGCAGCGCCATAATCGGTTTCTTGAACGGCATTTCAGAGCGTGACAAACCAATTGATGCCAACGTCCCAATGCTCGTCGCAACAATCGTCGCCATAATACCAACATAGAAGGAGTTGCGAACCGAACGAATCCACTGTGCGTTATTCCACATATCAGACCACCAACCGATGATCGCATCAGGTGCGCTCATGCCGTTGCGGAAGATATCAGCGTACCAACGAAGCGAGAACGCATCCGCATCCAGTGACAACATCCCAGCTGTGAAGGAGAAATACGGCTCTTGGTTAAACGACAGCGGAACCACCACAACGATTGGCGCAATCAAGAACAAGAAGATCAGCCCACAGAGGCTGCGGAACGTGTAAAACCACAGAACCTCGTTAGATGTCACATAAGGCGGCTGGTTCAGACGGTAATCCCCTGTCGAAAGCCAGATAGCCATCCGTGCCAATATAAACCCAACCAATGCAATCAGCAGGCCATAAGAAAAGCTAAACACGGCCCAACCCGCAGCAAAAAACAGCAACGCACCAAATGGCCCAGCCAGAGCACGGGTTTTCAAGAATGTAATCGAAACAAACGCAAGCAATGCCGCAATGATACCGCCTGCAATCGCGTAAGGGATCATCCAAGCAAACTGCCCTTGCGCCGTCAGAAAGCCGACAACAGCGCCAAATCCGCCTGTCCAAGCAAGATTGAACCACATCGGTGGGCGTGGCGGCGTGTAGCGGAATTGTTGAGCAACTGTCGTCATCTGATTATCCCAACTTCATATTATCAATGCCCACGATCCGATCGTAGAGCCAGTAGAGGAAAAGCACGATAACAAGCAGTACAGCGCCAAGTGCAGCGGCAAGCGACCAGTTCAATGAGGATCGCATGTGGAAATCAATGATGTTCGAAATCATCGTACCCGTTTGCCCCCCCACCAATGCTGGTGTGATGTAGAAAGAGATCGCGAGGATAAATACCAAGATACCGCCCGCACCAATACCTGGAATGGATTGCGGAAAATACACGCGCCAAAAGGCGGTCCATGGTGTTGCACCCATTGATTTGGCGGCACGTACATAGGTCGGCGGAATGGTTTTCATCACAGAATACAGCGGCAGCACCATGAACGGCAGCAGGATATGCGTCATCGAAATCAGCGTACCTGTTTTGTTATAGATCAAACTGAACCTGTCATCATCCGTGGCCAATCCAAAGACCACGAACAAATCGTTTAACACACCCTGCCCCTGCAACACTGCAATCCATGCAGTTGTCCGCACCAACAAGGATGTCCAGAAGGGCAACAACACAAGAATCAACAACAAGTTCGACGTGCGAACCGACAGCGTCGAAAGCAAAAACGCGATCGGATACCCAAGGATAACGCCCATAATCGTCACGATCACCGAAATCTGCATCGTGCGCATGAACAATTGGATATTCACCCGTCTGGTTTCGTCTTTGCGTTCAATCGATCCGTCAGCTTGCACCTTCAAATCAACTGCGGACGCCAGATAGGCCCCTGTAAACGACTTTGATGCAATTTTCATGGCGTGCCATGTTTCGATTTCGCCCCACTTTGCCTTCACACCGATCAACGCTTCCTTAAAGGGTGCTTCCAATTTGGCAGCCTTACGGGCGGAGGATGTGAAAAGGGATCGTGTTCCCGACAATTCGCGGTTCACGCGGGTGGCGACTTTACCAACAGTACGATCTTCGCGGCTTTTCACCAAATCAGCGACCAGTGCCGCGTACATTGCTTCGGTTGGCTCAGATGTTGTATCCCATGCGGCCAATTCAGGCGTCAGGTTCGGCATATATTGCTCGAACGTGTCGTTATAAACGGCACGGCTTAGGAACAGAACAATCGGGATCAGAAAGGCCATGATGATCAGGATCAACAGCGGTGTCACCAGTCCGAATGCACGCACACGACTGCGAAACAGCGCTTGGCGAAGCTTTTTCTTAAGCGGGGTTCCATCAGCAGCGGTCAATGACCCTGCGACTTGATCAACTGAGGTGTCTGTCATGGCACTTCTTAAATTCTTGAAAAGGTGGATGGGGCCAACACGGCCCCATCCAAAGCTCTTTAGTTAGCCAACCATGTGTTGAAACGTTCGTTCAACTCGTCTTGGTTGTCAGCCCAGAATTCAAAATCGTTCTGGATCGCTGTGCCAAAGTTTTCAGGTGCTGTTGGCATCTGTGGCGCCATCGCTAGGTCTGGTTTGTTGTGGAAAGAACCCACAAGCGGCGCAGAAGATGCACGCGCTGGACCATAAGAGATGTAAGAGGCTTGAGCAGCCAACTGTTCAGTTGCAGTGGAGAACGCAAGGAAATCCATCGCAGCTTCTTTGTTTGGTGCGCCTTTTGGAATTACCCAAAGGTCCAAGTCATAAATTTGGGAATCCCAAACGATTGCAAAATCTTGGTCTTCGGCAGCAACCGCATTGAAGATACGACCATTGTAAGCAGTTGTCATAGCAACTTCGCCATCAGCCAACAGTTGTGGTGGCTGCGCGCCAGCTTCCCACCAAACTACGTCACCTTTAAGAGTGCCGAGTTTTGCGAAAGCACGATCAACACCTTCTGGAGTACCCAGAACAGTGTAGATGTCAGCAGCAGCAACACCGTCAGCAGCCAGAGCAAGCTCTAGGTTTGCTTTAGGAGATTTGCGCAGGCCGCGTTTGCCTGGGAATTTCGCTGTGTCAAAGAAATCAGCGATTGTTTTTGGTGCATTGTCGCCAGCTTCAGAAATGTCATAGGCGAAAATTGTGGACCAAACGATGTTTGCAACAGCACATTCGTGCAGGGTACCAGGCAAGAAATCGTCAACAGCTTTTGTGCCGTCTGGCGCGTCTGGCAATGCAGATGCGTCGATTGTTTCTAGCAGACCTTCGTCACAACCACGTACGGCGTCGGACAATTCTACGTCAACCAAATCCCAAGTTACGTTGCCAGCTTCCACTTGCGCTTTAACTTCGGCCAAACCGCCATTGTAGTCTTCGGAAACGATTGTGTTGCCAGTTTTGGCCATCCAAGGTTTGTGATAAGCCTCAACTTGGGATTTGGTATATGCACCACCCCAAGAAACGACTGTCAGGTTCTCAGCAGCAGCAGCACCTGCGAAAAGTGCGGTCGCAGCAGCGCCCATCAGTAATGTTTTAACGTTCATATGAACTTCTCCTAGTTTTGTTTTCCCGCTTCTCCCTATCCTGTATGACCACGGGTCAGTCCTACAGGTTAACCAAAAACCCTCTTCGCTTACGCGTCGAGCGCTCGGCAATCTTCTGTTTCCCAACTGATCATGGTCTTTTCACCAACTTCTAGGTGCTTGTGACCAGACGCATTTGGAACTTTGACAACAAATTCGTCGTTGCCATGCACATTCATGCGGCAGCGAATATGGTCGCCCAAATAAATCAGCTCTTTAACCTCGGCTTCGGTTGTCACCAAACCTTCGCGTCCACCAACAAAAATCCGCTCTGGGCGAACTGAAAGCGTCGCACGCGTGCCCACAGCACCCGAGTTTACAGCCAGACCACGTACTTCAGCGCCATCGTCCAGCGTGATCGACGCAACATTGCCATTAATCGCTTTAACTGTTCCGACTAGCGTGTTGTTTTCACCGATAAATTGCGCACAGAATGCGTTATCAGGGCGCTCATACAAATCTTCTGGCGGAGCCAATTGTTGGATCACGCCGTCATTGAACACTGCGATACGATCAGACATCGTCAAAGCTTCGGATTGGTCATGCGTCACGTAAACAACAGTAATCCCAAGGTTCTCGTGGATATGTTTGATTTCAAACTGCATGTGTTCGCGCAGTTGTTTGTCCAAGGCACCAAGTGGTTCATCCATTAGAACCAACTCAGCATCGAAAACCAAAGCCCGTGCCAAAGCGATCCGCTGTTGCTGGCCACCAGATAGCTGTGCTGGACGTCGCCCAGCAAAATCACCCATTTGCACCATATCAAGCGCGCGTTTTACTTTATCTTCCCGCTCAGACTTGCCCATGTTGCGCACTTCCAATGGGAAAGACAGGTTCTCTCCGACTGTCATGTGTGGAAACAAAGCGTAATTCTGAAACACCATGCCAATTCCGCGTTTGTGCGGTGGAATGTTGTTAATTGGATTGCCGCCAAGCAGGATATCCCCGCTTGTGGCGGTTTCAAACCCAGCCAACATCATAAGACACGTTGTCTTCCCAGACCCTGATGGGCCAAGCATTGTAAGAAACTCGCCTCTGGCGATTTGAAGGTTCAGATCCTTAACAACAAGAACCTCCCCATCGTAACTTTTTTGCACGTGATCGAATACGACGAACGACTCGTCTTGCAAATTAGCAGCCAACATTTTCTCCCAGCGACATTAGTCTCGGACTTTAGCAGTCTCGTTTTTCCCACTGAACCGTATTCGATGCGGCGCGTACAATGCAACAGCCAAAAACGCCCATTTGAAAAGAGTCTCCGACACATCAAGGCAAACCCATGGCCAATAAGACCGAATAATTCAGGTCAAAAGCGCAAATACCGTTCATTTTTTGGCAATAAATCGCATAGATCTAAAAAGGGGCAGAATCTGGCCGTATTTGCGCCTCATTTGGTCTCCAAACATTTCTCAACAAATACGTCACTGTGATTTGCCAAAAAATCAGACCACCGTGAACAGTGTAGCCAAGTAGTGAGTGAGTAAAATGTCAACAAACCAGTACACATATGTCGTTTCACCTAATGTAACGCCATTTTCAATTATTCCTGGTGGCTTTGCCAATTTCACCAACTCAGCTTGTGAAACAACTCACTCAAAGGAACGAACCACCGTGAACCAAATTACCTGGAAGCTGCGCGATCGTTTTACAAACGAGGTTTTCACCGCGCGCCAAGATGTTTCCACGGATCACGCGGCCCTTTACTCCTCTTTGGTATCTGAAATTCCACTGATGGAAAATCATGTTTACGAAACACTCAGTGTTTCAGTTCCGTCAGCGCTATCTAAAAACATTAAAACGCCTAGCCAACATTCTGAAAAAGCAGAAAACCGGATCGGCGTTGCACGTGGCACTCATATCATGACCGCACGCGGGGAACTTCCTGTCGAAAAACTGAATGTTGGCGACCGCGTCATCACAAGAGATCACGGAATGCAGGTCGTCCGTTGGGTTGGCTCAGAAAAAGCAGCTGTAACTGCCGAAAATGCCCCGATTCTCTTTCGCAAAGGTGCTATTAAAAACGCCCGCGACCTTATCGTGAGCGCGGATCACCGCGTTGTGGTCAAAGGCGCCGAAGCAATGATGCTTTATGGAGTGAAAGAAGTACTGATCCCTGCCCACAAACTGGTGAATGGCGATACAATTATTCGTGCCATAGGAGGCGAAGTGGAATTTTTCCAGATCGTGACCGACCAACACGAAGTTATCTACTGCGAGGCCGCGGCAGGCGAAAGCTTTATGCCAGACGAGAACGGTATCGACGCATTGAGCGCAGACAACCAGGCCAAGATGCTCGAAGCCTTTCCAGCACTAGCGGTCGCATCAAATTGCTACGGGCCAACTGCGCGCGGATTTGTTGACGTCCAAAGTTGCTAAAACTTTAGCAATCCCAGCACAAAACCATCCCTGGCCTCGGTTATCTAATTAGCTGAGGCCCTTTTATTGTCTGCCCAGCTGACGCATTTCCTTTCTTACCCGTTTTCCGAATGCCCATAAAAAAGCCGCATCAAAATGCGGCCAATTTTTTTAATTTGTGCTCGCTTGAATTACGCGAGGAATGTGTAGATCAATGTGAAGCTTACGAATCCTACCAGAAACCCAATTGCAATACCCGACGCGAAGATGCTTGATACAACCATTATTTTTACTCACTTACTTGTTCAATTTACTTGCAGCCTGCCCACATGAGCCCTCGCTACTTCTGTCTATTTATACCGTATAATATGACCAAACTTTGTTTCTAATTTGAAACAAGTTTGTTCTTTGAACGGCGACATTCCGCGCGACGCCGGAAGCAATAAATGAAGCAAACTATTGATTTTAAATTGCATTTAGCAATTCCCATACTAAAGAAGATCACAACGCAACCTCCACCATTGGTGGTTTTTAACACCCCGAACTCCACTCAATGCGTCACGTCATTAACGAGTTAAGCAAAATAGGACTGACTTTCGAATCGTAAACCGATGCAATAAACTGATCGAAATACACAGGAACGGACTTACAACATGCATCAGTTGTTTTTTCCCGTTTTCTGAATAGGAGTTGTAAATGCTCTGCTGACTGTTATCCAAAAGTCAGTATTTTTCGGAGACGCCAAATGTCAAAGCTTGTAACGATCTTGAACGGTCCAAACCTCAATCTGTTGGGCAAACGCGAGCCCGAAATTTATGGCCATGCTACATTGAACGATGTTGAAGTGGATTGTACAAAAGTTGCCGCTGAATTTGGGCTGACCTGCGAACTCAAGCAATCCAACATCGAGGGCGAATTGGTAAACATGATCCAAGCCTGTCGCGAGACCTCGGTTGGAATTATTATCAACCCTGCTGCTTACACCCACACATCTGTTGCCATACTTGATGCCTTGAACACCTTCGATGGCCCTGTTCTAGAAATACATATTTCAAACGTGCACAAGCGCGAAGAATTTCGTCACCACTCCTTTGTGTCCAAACGGGCAGATGCGTCAATCATCGGCATGGGCGTTGAGGGTTACGCACTCTGCATGCGCCACATGGGCTCTTTACTGTCGTAACCCAGTCAAACCCTCGTATAATGTTGGGGTTTAGAACCAGTTGTTGCTGATAATTGGATAAACTTGGGACTGTTTGGCTTTGCCCATGCAAACAGTTTTGGTGCGGCCGAGAAGACTCGAACTTCCACTCCGGTTAAGGAACAGCGACCTCAACGCTGCGCGTCTACCAATTCCGCCACGGCCGCACGCGAGGTACGCGCCGTATAGCCAAGGCTTTTCGCCTTGTGAAGGGCAAAAGCACCACCACCCAAAATTAACCGACTAACTCTTTTCGTGCAGCGCGATATACGATTGCGGCAATGAGCAAAAAACATGTCACGGCGATACCAAAAACGATCCGTGGTTCAAAAAATGGAACCATGTCATTCATCAAACGACCAGGCAAAAAGGCAAACAACCCAGCAATCCCAATCGCTTGGGAATACAGGCGCCACATTGAACGTTTATGCGCCCTGATGTTCTTAATCTTAATGCTGTACAGCGCAAAACTAACGCTAACCAATGACACAATCGATAGTATGTGAATGGGCGAAAATGGCCCAATCATTCGGATCGAAAAAATAAAAAACGAACTAAATGCCGCAATCACAATGCCAACCACAAAAATGTAGCCCGCGATTTTGTGAAATATATCGCGCCGCTTTCGGATCAGGGCAATAGGACCGACAAGAAATGCGGCGACAGCAGCGATCACATGAAGTTGGATAACGAGGCTGGCGTTTATGAATTCTGACATTTTGCGAGGGCTCCTATTGTCGGATGTTGATGTTGAGTTATACTCAGCCATCCGACGAGCCCGCGATCCATTCCTCATTCGTCAAATACGAGAAAACACCTTGAAACAACGCCTTTCATCACTCGCGCTTCGTAAAACACGACATCATTTTCAGAGCAAATTTGTGATGCCGGTACTGATCTGCGCAATTCTTGTGATCGGGTTGTCTGGTCCGTTTGGCACTTTTGAAACGCTGCCACTCATTTTACGGATTGGATATTGGGCATTCATAGTTGTCTTCACCTATACCACTGCAATCTTTGTCGTGTCCTTCGCGGGGTTGCTGCTGCCAACATCATGGCCAGAAATGCTCATTGATGGTGTATCTGGTGCGCTGGCTGGGCCTTTTGTCACGGCGGTGGTTTACGCAATTAACACAATGACATTCACGCAAAGCAATGCTGCAATCAGCGCGCCGCCAACTTTTTCCCTCCTCATTTATTGCACAGCGATTGCCATTGCGGTGTCTATTCTGATCGGGCTATTTCAGGGATCAATACACATCGAACAAGGCTCCCGGTCAGCGACACCACTACTCATTGATCGGCTCCCATTTGATAAACGGGCGCCGCTTGTTTCACTTCAGGCGCAGGATCACTATGTCCGTGTCGCGACCACAAAAGGTAGCGAATTACTATTGATGCGCATTGCAGACGCTATCAACGAGGTTGGCGATACGATTGGCTTTCAAACGCATCGCTCCTACTGGGTTGCGCAAGACCAGATTTCAAAATCCAAACAACTTGGAGAACGCGGCATGCTCATACTTCAAGACGGTTCAGAAATCCCTGTAAGCCGAAAATACCTTCAAGATTTGAAATCTCGCGGTTTTTTTTAAATCGATCCAAGGCGTTCGTTTGACAAAGTCGCGACCATATTGCACTTCGCACGGATGGTTGAATGGAAACACTCTCGCACGTTGGTACCCTACCCTGATGCAATTGCACAAATGGAAACCCGGGTGGACGCCATGATTGCCGGCACGGCGGACGAGCAAATTTGGCTGTTGGAACATCCACCGCTTTATACCGCTGGCACCTCGTCGAACGTAAATGATCTAACTGATCCTGATCGCTTCCCAGTCTACACATCCAAACGGGGCGGACAGTACACCTATCACGGGCCTGGGCAGCGGATCGCTTATGCAATGCTCGATCTAAACAGGCGCGGGCGGGATGTTCGTAAATTTGTTTGGGCATTGGAAGAATGGGTCATCCAAACACTCGCAGAATTCAACGTGGTCGGCGAACGCCGCGAAGGCCGCGTTGGCGTCTGGGTTGTGCGCCGCGACAAACCACTCACCGCGTTTGGCCTGCCACACGAAGACAAAATAGCAGCCATCGGTGTGCGGTTGCGCAAATGGCACAGCTTTCACGGTATCTGCATCAACGTAGAACCCGATCTGTGCCACTACGACGGGATCGTCCCTTGCGGTATTGCCGAACACGGCGTCACATCGCTCGTTGATCTTGGTTTACCAGTGACTTTGAACGATCTGGACATCGCATTGCAGCACACGTTCACAAAGGTTTTCGACGCCCCAAAAGACTAGGGTACCATCGTGATTGTCACGTCCAACTCGCCGCTATTGTTGTGATACATTTGCCAAACATCATTCGGGAAGCAGTACAAATACCCGCCTTTTTCAATTGGATGGGCAGTGCCAGCCCCGACACGAACTCCTTTGCCAATCTCAAAAGTCGTGTGCGGTTTCGCTAGCGTTACACCTTCTATACTTTGAACTCCGCGTCCACCAGCAACAACACCCATCAAAACAAACGCTTTGGATTCAGGAATACGCCACGCACCTGGCACACGCCGATAGGGCGCATTGCGGCGTAATTGACGCACAACAGTAGCAATA
>Ga0206130_10005157_pt1 | contig 15629 bp, 22 predicted proteins | sample Helgoland_Spring_9_FD_148637 | JGI IMG/M metagenome (GOLD analysis project Ga0206130, IMG submission 148637) | Pelagic subsurface seawater microbial communities from Kabeltonne, Helgoland, North Sea - Helgoland_Spring_Bloom_20160512_1 | ecosystem: Environmental > Aquatic > Marine > Epipelagic ... | reverse complement strand
CAGATACCTATGATGCTTATGTTCACCGGAGTGGTAGAACAGCTAGAGCAGGAGCGAAGGGACTTTCATTGAGTATCATACAAAAAGAAGAGCTTGAAGAAATTCCAGAATTTGAAAATGAGTTGGGCATTACAATCAATGAATTCATTAAAGCTGATGTTCAAAGTATCGAAGAAAACAATGGTTTGTTATGGGCTAAAAAAGTATTTAAAACTAAACCAAGCAGAGAAGTTTCGGAAGAATTTAAAACTAAAATAAAAACGATTTTTCATCATTTGACCAAAGAGGAATTGGTTGAAAAAATATTAGCCAACTATTTGTCATCAACTAATTTAGCAAATACAAAAGTTGCTTCTAAAAATAAACACCAAAAGTAATAATGGTGATTAATCACACTGATTACCTACTTATTTTAGCTTCACTAAAACTAAAAGCCACTACCATCCATCTAGTTAATAAACCACTTAAAATAAGATATTTAAATGTTTATTAGTGGCACTATTTCTATAAAATGTGTTGTATTTATTACATCATTAGCGTTAATTGAAAGATATTACTTATACATTAAATTATAGAAACTGATTGTTGTCATATTTCAAAATAAAAAATGTATTTAATTTTGCTCTTAAATAAATAATAAAAGGATTATGAGCGCTTATATCAACCACAATAAAAAACTTTACGGAACAGGAGAAATTAATACGAAAGAGATATTAAGACGAAAAAAAGTATATATTGATGCTCCACAGCAAGTAAAAGATCAAATGGATGCTGATAATAGGTGGCTTGCATACCAAATCCCTGTCTCTTAAATAAGTTAAAAGTAAAAATGACGAAGTTTACAAAATTATTTTTTATAGTTGCAATTTTAGGACCTGGTTTATTTATTTCATTTACTCCAGAGAACATAGAAAATAGAAAAAGCGAACCACCGATCGAAAGACTTCTTGTACCAAGACAAGGTTAAAAAAAAGCTATACCGGATGGATTATTATTAAATAATCTTAAATAAATAAATAAATCATCTTCTTAACGGGAGGTTTTTTTTTGTGTTAAATTTGCGATATTAATCTACTAGCTGTTAAACATAATAAAGCAACAATCAGAGAATTTATAGCAGATTAAAAATTACTTTATTAATTTAATAAATACAGTTTAACTATAATGGCTAATACTATTAAAAATCAACAGGATATATTAACAAAATTAAATATCCATAGGTTAAACCCGATGCAGCAAGAAGCAATTGCGGTAATAGAAACCACTGCAAATACTATTTTATTATCTCCAACAGGAACTGGAAAAACACTTGGATTCGCTTTACCTTTATTAAAATCATTAACATCAGATTGCAACGATATTCAAGCTTTGATATTAGTACCTACGCGAGAATTAGCCATACAAATAGAACAAGTCATTCGCACGATGGGCTCAGGTTTTAAAGTCAATGCGGTATATGGAGGAAGACCAATATCAAAAGATAAAATTGAAATAAAGCATAATCCTGCTATTTTAATTGGAACACCGGGGAGAATTTTGGATCATTTTAATAGCGATCGTTTTTCAAAAGAAAGTATTAAAACTCTTATTTTAGATGAATTTGATAAGTCACTAGAGCAAGGTTTTGAAGATCAAATGAAGTCTATCATCAATCAATTGCCTGCTTTAAGTAAGCGCATCCTAACATCTGCTACACAAGGTGTTAGCATTCCTGTATTTGTCAAGTTAGATAAACCAACTACAATCAATTATTTAAATCAAAATACACCTTTAAAGTTAGCAATTAAAACAGTCATTTCTCCAGATAAGAATAAATTAAAAACCCTTTTAAGCTTATTGGAACACATTGGAAATGAGCCTGGAATTATTTTTTGTAATTTTAGAGATAGTATTAATGCAGTAAGTGAATTTTTAGAACTTCATACCATTAGTCATACCTGCTTTTCTGGCGGTATGGAACAAAAAGAAAGAGAGCGTGCATTAATTAAATTTAGAAATGGATCCTCTCAAGTATTATTAGCTACAGATTTAGCCGCAAGAGGTATTGACATTCCAGAAATGAAATTTATCATTCATTACGAATTGCCAATACATCAGGAAGAGTTTATTCATAGAAATGGAAGAACAGCTAGAGTGAATTCAAAAGGAACAGCCTATGTATTGAAATGGAAAGATCAGTTACTACCAGAATTTATATTGAACGTAAAAGGAATTGATATATCTGAAAAAGCTCCACATAAACCACAGTACTGGAAAACCTTGTTTATTTCTGGTGGACGGAAAGATAAAATTTCTAAAGGTGATATTGCGGGTCTTTTTTTCAAGCAAGGCAAGTTAAATAAATATGAATTAGGTACTATTGAACTAAAACAAGACTGTGCTTTTGTTGCTGTTCCATTAAGTTTAGCTGATGATTTAGTGTTACATTTAAACAATACACGTCTGAAAAAGAAAAAGGTTCGGGTAACGCTTCTATAGTTTATAATTATTTTTTTATTTACATCCCAATTCATTTGATATTAAGATGTATTTTCGCGCCCTTAAATATAGTTGTGTCATGAAGCGTATAAATGAATATAAAAAACTCTTTGGAGTAGAAAAGGAAATCGAATTAAAGCCTCTAAAAAAGAGCTACCGCAATTTGGTTAAAGAATGGCATCCAGATAAGTTTCTAAATGGAGATCCTTTGCAGGAAGAAGCAGAGATAAATAGCCGAAGAATTATAGATGGTTATCATTTTCTTGTTAGTATTGCGCCAGAAACAAAAGAATTAAATTTAAGTGATTATACGAACACCATCACTAATTCAGATATTGAAGATTATAAACATAAGGGCTTATTATTAGAAATCACTTTTCTAGATGGTTCGACCTATGAATACTTTGGTGTTACAAAACAGGTATATATTAAAATGATTAATAGTAATAAACTCAATCGTTATGCTAAACGTAGCATTTATCCGAATTATATGTATAGAAAAACTAAACGTTCGAATTAAGTAAATTTATTTTATATTAGATGATTGCCTACTATAAAACAACGAATAAAGTTCAATTTTATATTGAGTTTATTTTCAAAAATTAAGAGTTCAATAGTTTTCTAATGGCTATAAAGATGAAGACCATTAGGGTATACCAAAGAAAGAAGGGAATTATAAATTCTTTCAATCCCATGATTAAGAAAATTCCAATTAACAACAATTGAAACCCTAAACCAAAACTGGAAACAGCTGTCATGAATAAATTAGGCATTTTTTTACCTTGAGGTGCATTATTATCAAGGCGATATATAATCTTATCGAAAAATCCATAAAGAAGTTTATAGACTTTAAAAAGCATAGTTACAGTTCTTTGATTTTCTCCCGGTAGGGCTTGTGGAGTATCAGTCTCAAAAATTCTGCTAGTGGTATCACCATTTACCTTATTTCTAAGAATAACATAGTAATAGTTATATAATGTTCCTTGTAATTGTATGCCCAAAAAACCAAGAAATGCATATATAAATGATATATCACAGATCATATAAAGTGTGTAAAATATCAAGGCATTTAATAAAATATCGGCTATAGAATCGAAAAAACGACCGGTATAAGAAGGAGTTTCTTTTATTCGAGCCAATTCACCGTCCGCAGCATCTAGAATAGACTTGAGAACTAAGAAGAAAGCTGCTAAGTAATAATAACCAAAGAACATTCCCGCAATTGCAATAAGTCCTGAAATAATAAAAAGCCAAGTAACCTGAACTGGAGTACAACTGGTTTCTTTGAGAGACATTGCAATATGGCGAGCTATGGGGCGACCATAATCTGAAAGGTCTATGAATTTATATGCTGGTGGTAATTTGGACATCTTTTTTATTTAAGCATTTTTAAAGAGAAAAAGCCTATTTAAAACAGCATTTAGTGATCGATGTAAAGATATTACAAATACTAGAATTAAAATATAATTTGAATAGGAAAAGAAAGGTCCTTTAAATCCTATTTGACATAATAATAATTATAGTACATTTTACAACAATTAAATAAATAACGCTTTTGGGCGATATTTGTCATAATTGCAAACATAACGTCGCAAATATATATCCATAGTAATTATGTCCAACTAATTTTGGCTTCGTAGTTAAATATATTGCTGTGTAGCACTAATTCTCTAATGTAAAATATACAAGAGAGTTCTGTACGCTTTAATGTGGCAAACTATCCTTCAATAATCCATATAAAAAAGTGCCTAAAAGCGAAGCTATAATTACTATAAAAATTGAAATATAACCAGCTCCCACTAAAGTAAACATTGGTCCTGGACAAACGCCAGCTAATGCCCATCCTAAACCAAAAATAATACCTCCAATCATATATCGACTAAAACTCTTTGTTTTTGGATTAAACGTTAGTTTTTCTCCGTAGAAGGAATTAATCTTTAACTTTTTTATACTTTGTGTCAAAATTATACTAATGCCTAAGGCTGAACTGATAATCCCATACATATGGAACGACTCAAATTTGAACATTTCGTATATGCGAAACCAAGAGGCAGCTTCCGATTTAAACATAGTAATTCCAAAAAGTATTCCGATACATAAATATATTAGTGTTCTCATTGTTTAAAATATTAAAGGGAAAATAAAATTGATCATTGTTAGACCTCCAATAAAAAAGCCTATTACAGCAATTAAAGAAGGAAATTGTAAATTGCTTAAGCCTGAAATTGCGTGACCAGAAGTACAACCTCCTGCATAGCGTGCTCCAAAGCCTACTAATAAACCTCCAATAGCTAAAATTAACACATTTTTGAAACTAAATAAAGCTCTGGTATCAAATAACTCTCTAGGAAGATAAGCTGTTCCTGCACTTTTAAAGCCTAATAATTTTAAATCTGAAATGGTAACTGGATTAATTGCTACTGCAGTATCTATACTTAAAAATTGTGAACCTATGTAACCACCTATTACCGTACCAAAGGCAACAACTAAATTCCACTTTTGTGACTTCCAGTCAAATTTAAAGAAATCAACTTTGTTACCTGCTCCGCAAATGGCACACATTGTCCGTAGGTTTGAAGACATTCCAAAGTTTTTACCTACCATTATAAGTAAGAACATAATAAAGGCTATCATTGGGCCAGCTAAATACCAAGGCCACGGTTCGTATATCCAATTCATTTTTATAATTTATAACGTTGATGGGCAAACGTAAGTTGAAACTTCAACGTCGGACTCTTTAATTGCTTTAAAACCACCTTGAATTTCTATTAGATTATGAATGCCTCTACTCTTTAAAATAGATGCTGCAATCATACTTCTGTAACCTCCTGCACAATGCACATAGAACGTATTTTCCTTTGGGAATTCTGCTAGATGGCTATTAATAAAGTCTAGTGGTGTATTGTTTGCACCTAATAGGTGTTCAGATAAGAATTCTCCTTCTTTTCTTACATCAAATATGGAAACATCTTCGTTTTCTTTCACTTTTTTAAATGTTGCTGCGGGTATAGAACTTACGGTATCATATACTTTAGAAACTTTTTTCCATGCATCAAATCCGCCTTTTAAGTAGCCTAAAGTTTGGTCAAAACCAATACGAGATAAACGTTTAATTGCTTCTTCTTCACGATTTTCTGGAGCGACTAGTAGAATGGGTTGCTTAACATCTCCAATTAAAGCACCTACCCAAGGTGCAAAACTACCATCTAATCCAATAAAAATGGAACGTGGTATATGTCCTTTTACAAAATCATCTTGATTACGCACGTCTAACACAACCGCTTCTGTTTCATTCGCGGCAATTTCAAAAGCTTCAGGTTCTAAAGCTTGAGCACTACGTTTTAATACATCTTGAAAATCATCATAGCCCTCTTTATTCATTTTCACGTTTAATGGGAAATATTGAGGTGGTGGTAGTAAACCATCTGTAACTTCTTTAATAAACTCTTCTTTAGTCATATCAGCTCGTAAAGCATAATTTGTTTGCTTTTGGTTTCCTAATGTATCTACTGTTTCTTTACTTAAGTTTTTACCGCAAGATGAACCTGCTCCGTGCGCTGGATATACAATAACATCATCTGCCAAAGGCATTATTTTATTACGTAAACTGTCGAATAGAAACCCTGCTAAATCTTCCTCTGTAATACTTCCTGTTTTTTGTGCTAAATCTGGACGACCTACATCTCCTAAAAACAACGTATCACCACTAAAAATAGCGTGATCTTTTTCATTTTCATCTTTTAAAAGATATACTGAACTTTCCATGGTATGACCAGGTGTGTGAAGAACTGTAATAGTAATATTACCTAATTTAAATATTTGACCATCTTCAGCTATAACGGCATCAAAATTTGTTTCTGCGTTAGGACCAAAAACTATAGGCGCTTCAGTTTCTTTTGATAAAGTAACATGACCACTCACAAAATCTGCGTGAAAATGTGTTTCAAAAATATATTTGATTTTTGCATTGTCTAATTTCGCTCTATCAATATAGGGTTTTACCTCACGCAAAGGGTCTATTATAGCAACTTCCCCATTACTTTCAATGTAATAAGCGCCTTGTGCTAAGCAACCCGTATATATTTGCTCTATTTTCATAATTTGTGTTTAAATGATATTAAAATTTATAACTTAATAAAAGTCTGTACAGTTAGATTACTGTTTAACAAAAAATTCCATATAAAATATAAAAATGGCCATTAAAAAAATGAAAAAACCAAATCCCTTTTTTAGTTTTTTTCCATCTATGAAATTTCCTAAATAGCTTCCAATAAATATACCAACTAAAGAAATAGATGTGAAAACAGTTAAAAAACTCCAATCAATTTCCATAGTAAAGGCATCTCCTAAAAAAAATCCCATAAGCGATTTAAACGCAATTATGATTAGTGATGTAGCTACAGCAATTTTCATTTCTACATTTGCTAGTATAACTAAAGCTGGTATGATTAAAAATCCACCACCTGCACCTATCATTCCTGTAATAGCTCCAACAAGTAAACCTTCTATTATAATAAGAGAATAATTATATTTTACAACTCCAATTATTTCTTTTTCTTTTCTGTCTTTAAGCATTGAAAAAGCAGCTGGAAACATTAGTAAAGCGAATAAACCAAACATTCCCATTCGTCTAGTAAACTCAAAATCTCCTATATTAAATAAAACATTGGGTAATGCAGGTACCACATAATGTCTAACTACAGAAACGCCTATAATTGCAGGAATTCCAAACACAATGGCTGTACGCCAATCTACTAATCCTTTAAAGTGTTGTTTTAAACCACCTACTAATGCACTTGATCCAACAATAAATAAGGAATAAGCTGTGGCTACTTTTTCGTTAACAGAGAATAAATAGGCTAAAACTGGTACGGCAAGTATAGAACCTCCCCCACCTATAAGTCCGAGTGAGATTCCTATGATTAAAGCAGATATATATCCAAAAAAATCAATGATTTCCATAAATTGTTATTAGTTTATTTATGGCAAATGTATGTTTGTATAACCAACTCCTCAGTAACATTAGTTACAAATGGCTAAATATCTTTCATTAAAATATAGTTTCTATGAAGTTCTAATTTACCTAATTTTTCTAGTTTTTTTAGAAGTCTAGAAATAACGACTCTAGAGGTGTGCAGTTCATATGCAATGTCCTGGTGTGTAATTTGAATGGTATTATCATTTGAAATTCTAACCTTTTCAATAAGATATTTAAGAAGACGTTCATCCATTTTTAGAAAGGCAATACTATCAATAGTTTCTAGCATTTCATTAAGTCGGTTATGATAACTTTCAAAAACAAAATTTCTCCAGCTTTTATATTTCCCTGACCATTCTTCCATTTTTTGAATTGGAATCATTATCAATTTAGCATCGGTCTCGGCAATGGCTCTAATTTCACTTTTGGTTTGAGCTATACAACAGGTTAAGGTCATGGCACAAGTATCACCTTTTTCTAAAAAATAGAGTAATAACTCATCTCCATCATTATCCTCTCTTAATATTTTTATTGCTCCTGAAACTAATAAGGGCATAGCTTTAATATATTCACCAATTTCCATCATCTTAAAACCTTCAGGAACTTCTTTTAATGTTCCAACTTGATTTATTTCATTTAAAAGGGTATCTTCAAATAAGTGTCCATAATTGTTTTTAATCTCTTGAATCATAATGTAAAGTTACGATATTTTAGAGTTATTGTTTTTTATATATTTAAAGGATATATAAGTCAAAATTATTTTGATAATGTATACTTAAATAGTGATAATGGAATACAATCTTTATACGATGATATTAATTTGGCAGCAATAATAGTTTTTAACAAATACGCAATTTAAATATTCCAATCCATGCATATTCCAATTCTCTCCTATCATTTTTTCTTAAAAAGAATATTACATTATTTAAAGGAATTTTTGAAAAAATAAATAAATAAAATTTGAAGTAACAACTTCGCTTTTACCCATGCAAAGTAGCATAACGCAGAACATTATAGTATATTTTGTAAATAGGTTTATCCTGCGGATAAAGCTATTAATATAGGAGATGCAGTATTGGCGAAATTATTATGTTAAGCAAGTATCAATCTATTTTAAAAAAAATAGTTATTATGTAGTAGTGTGAAAAATATCCAAAATACCTACTAAATTTACAAAAAAACATGAGTCCAGGGTTATTATACACATGGTGCTAATTAATATTATCAAATAGCGAATTCTTTTAATAATTTTAAAGACACATGTTTTAAAGCTACATAATTAGTGGCACTTAAGTCTACTTTAGGCCCTACATTAGCTATTACTGCTTCCTTCCAGCGTGAAACACATAAACACCATTTGTCGCCATGTTTTAATCCTGGAAAATCCCATTCTGGCTTTGGAGTTATTAAATCATTGCCTTTAGATAAAGAATACTTCAAAAATTCATCTGAAACTATAGCGCAAACCACATGTGTACCATAATCGCCTGGTGTGGTATTGCAAAATCCATCGCGTAAATATCCCGTTATGGGATTACAGGAACAATTTTCTAAAGGTCTCCCTAAAACATTGATAGCTTTTGTCGTTGGTTTCTGGGATATTGATGTTGACATAATTTAATTAAGTTTAATAATACAATCTAAAATCAAGCAATTTGCACAAATTATAATGTCTTTGATGCAACTCTTCTAAAATATCTATTAAATTATCATCTTCTTTAAATAAGTTAAAGAATGCTTTGTCAAGATTTGAGCTAGTTATTCCTTTAAATTCATTGCCATAACCAGAAATAGCTTTTGCGCTAGTGATGTCTAAAAAATATTGAACTTCTTCTTTGTCTAAATCTAAAATTTTTGCATTTGAAAAATGTAAAATTTTTCCTTTTAACCTTCCTTCAAACATTTCTGCAATTTCTTGTAGACTATAGTAGTAATTATTTAAACAAATACTATTTGCTTCACCAGTTATAACCAAGTAAATGATCTCATAGTCTTTAAAGTTATGATCATCCGAGAGCAATCCATTTAAGCTAGTTTCTAGACCTTCAATAGTGTCGCATGTTTTATAAATACTTGCTATTCCATACTGCGTGGTCAATTGTTCTAGATTTTTTTGTGCTTCGGTAACTTTATCCGATTCTATGTTATGAACCGCTTCTAAACAGTAAATAAAATAATCTGTATCAATAATATTTTCTTGGGGATATTGCTGTCTTTTCTTTAACAAAATTCTTAGGTTTTTACAAATACCATACAATGTTGCCATGGTAAATTTTCAAAATTTCGAAGAAGTTTAAAGCCTGCAGCTTCCATTTCCTTAACTGCTTGTTTCTGTGTCATTTTGTGAATTTTTTTTATGGGCACTCTAGGATCTTCTCCACGATATTCTACCAAGTAAATCTTTCCATTTGATCGCAATGCTTTTTTAATCGATTGCATCATTTCATAGGGATAATTGAACTCATGATATACATCGACCATTAACACCTTATCAACAGAATTTTCTGGAAGATTTACACTTCTTTCAGTACCTAAAACAATTGCAGTATTATTGCTATTTTGAGTATCGATTCTAGATTGTATTTCTTCCAACATTTCTGCTTGAATATCCACCGCATAAATAAGTCCATTTTTTAAAATTGGCGATATTTTAATGACATGATAGCCGGAACCGGCACCTATATCGGCAAGAGTATCTCCAGGCTGTATATTCATGTTTTTAAGTAAGTTATTTACATTTTCTTCTGCTTCTCTCTCCGGTCGCTCTAACCATTGCATGCCTTCAAATCCCATAACAAAAGCGATTTCACGTCCCATATACCACTTCCCTATGCCGTTAGGATCATCAATTTTGTAGGTATAGAGGTTTTTTGATGATTCAACTTGTAAGCCACAGGAATATAAGCTGATCATTACAAAAGACATCAGTATAATGATAGACTTGATTTTAATTACTTTAAAATTTATCAATTTTATAAAAAAATTAGAATGTTATTTTAACTTATTAATACTAGAACAAGGAAACCATTTTAGCAGATAAAACAATTTTAATGTAGAGTATGTTTTTATATTTTTTAAATATTCACAATTACTCTCCAAGAATACGTCCCATAGTTCCTGCGATAACTTTTACTTGAAAGACCTTTAGCTTTATACCATCATTTTGGTATATCAACACCACCTCTTTTTCTCCATCGGTATTTACTTTAAAATTGAAGTTATATAGCTTCTTACCATCTTTAAAAATAGTATTTTGATCAATTAAAGTGATTATTGGTTCTATTTTTGAATCTAATAACCATTTGTTTTTTCCTTCTGCATCACCTTCTAATTGTATTTGAAAAGGACTGCCTAACTGATATTCTACAGTTTGGTTGTTATTACTCTCTGTTAAAGGACCAGAACAACTAAATAAGCTTGTTATGATACAAGTAATTAGGATTAATTTTAAGAATTTCATGGTTTATATAAGTTTTTTTTGATGGTATATTTGAGAATATATTTTTAAAATAGCTGGAGTTACATAAAAAACAACTGCAAGCACAGGGGCATAAAATGACAACAGTATTCCTATACTATAAATTAATAGTGATAGTCTTTGGTAATTTTTTAAATTTATAATTATTTTTGATTCAAAATATTTGTCATGCTCTCTAATAATAACCATTTGTAAAATAACAAACGATATTCCACACATTAAAAGCGTAAAGCCATATAGTGCAAGTGGAGAATCATCTAAATGATTTTCGCCTACCCAAGAAGTGGTGAACGGAATTAGCGATAGCCAAAACAGAAAGTGTAAATTTGCCCATAAAATTTTACCGGTCACTTTTTCTATATATTGAAATAAAAAATGATGATTGTTCCAATAAATCCCAACATATATAAAGCTTATTAAGTAGCTAACAAATACACCTGCTTTTGGAAATAAGGCTTCTAAATTTGTTTCTTCAGGTGCTTTAAGTTGAAAAACCATGATGGTGATAATAATCGCTAATACACCATCCGTAAATGCTTCAAGTCTGCTAGTTGTCATTTTAATTTAATTGGTAGGTATAATATTTGTTTAAATGTAAAAGTACAAACTTTCTATATAAAAAAGCACTTTAGAAAATTACATGCAAAAATTTCATAGTAGGTAAGAATGTATCTAAGATTTTAAACCTTTAATTAATTTTGTTACTTGTAAAGGTTTCATAGAAAAAATAATTCCGTCTATTTAATAGTATATTTGCTCAAATTATAATGAATTTTATTCTAAACTGTTAGCGCTTTAATTTTTATGCCTTTTAAAAAATTACATTCCGATATACGTGATAAGCTAGATGATCTAGAAATAATAATACCCACTCCATTTCAGAGCCAATGTATTCCTATAATAAAAAGTGGCACAAATCTATTTTGTACGGCCCCAAAAGATAGTGGAAAAACAACCACGCTCATACTAACTACCTTACAAAAATTAAAATGTCAGGCAATTGGAAATGCACCAAGAGCTATTGTTCTTGTAGAAAATAGAGAAAAAGCATTGGAATTATATAATGCTTTTATAAAACACACTAAATACAATTCTTTACGAGTTTATGCGAGTTATGAACAACTCCATATTGACATGCAAAAATCAGAAATATTTGAGGGAATCGACATTCTTATTTCCACACCAAAAACGATGAATAAGCTAATGTTATTAAATGGTGTAAGTACTTCTCAACTAAAGATATTTAGTATCGACGATGCCGAATTTTTAATTCAAAAATCTTCATACGCAGCTATTATGTCTATTACTCAAAGTATCAACAAATGCCAATTTGTGATCTACTCAGAAAAAATGCATCCAATACTAAAACGCTTTAAATCCTATTTTATGGAACATTCTAAAACAATGACTATTTAATAACCTTATGTTTTTTAGCTATTAATTATCAAAAAATTATAATTTATTGAATGGTTGCAATAACTATTCAATTACGATTTTAATTGTCTTCTTCTTAAATTGATTTGTGTAAACAATTATAAAATAGATTCCAGCTTGATAGGATGTTGTATCAAATTTAAGTTCTTTATTTCCGTAATTATGATAACTGGCTACTTTTTTTCCATTTATATTGTAAATATCAATGAGCTTTATATTTTCTAAATTAATTAAATGACAACTATTTAGAATGTTATTAGAACTAACTATTACATCAGAAAGCGGATAATTACTTTCATTAATATTTAAAATAATAGTAGGCTCACAGGAATCTATAGAATCCAAGTTAGCATAAAAATAATCTCCATTTTTATAAAAACAACTTAATTGTCCTGCCCCATTTATATCAGGCTCACCACTTGGAGCTGTAATTAGTGATAATGATCCTGCACCTTCAATCCAAATCGCATTTGTTGTACTAACAATATTAGATTCTGAGGGAGAAAAATAAAAATGACGATAGTCATTGCCATTAACTAAAGGTCTAGGTACAATCGAATCTAAATTATAATAACCTGCATTTTCAAGAAATGGAGAAATTGGATTTTTCATGTCAATAGAATCATCAATATTTAAAGAAAAATCATATAATAAATATTCAGTATTTCCAGTTGCTTGTATAAAATTTAGAAACACCTTTTTTTCTAAAATTTCTTCTCTTAACAAAATGGTTCTCGAAATAAAATGATAGCCGTCTAATATTTTATAGTTATGACCATCAGCAATAGTATCACCATCCGTATAATAAACATCGGTTAAACATCCAAAATAACAATTTGTGACTTGCCATTCATTATATTCATCCAATAATGGCACATAGTCTTGACTAAATAGTAAGGCACTAAAAAAATAAAATAAAAAATTTAGTCGCTTTTTCATGTTATATTAAAAGTTTAAATAAAAAAATAAATTATACATCCATCTCATGATATATTTAACAGCATTAGTATCGCCATTGCCATCATGATCGTATTTTCAATTAATGTTGCTTCTGTCATCGGTAATTTTAAAGCGGTTCCTAAACATGCGCATCGAATGTGTTTTTTATCTAAAAGTGTTTTTAGTACTCCAATCGTTGTAGTTCCTAACACAATAAGTGTTATAACTAAAGCGATATCAACTTCAAATCGCATTAAAAACATTAAACCTAAAACGGTTTCAATAAAAGGGTACAACCATCCATAAAGTGGAATGCGCTTTGCCAAAGGGTCGTACATTTTAAAGGACTCCGGAAAACCTTTTAAATCTAACATTTTAAAGAAGCTAAACACAATGTAGAATAAGCCCATAAAATCAAGCATAAATTCGTTCCAAGACCAATCCTTATTGTGAAGAAGTAGGCTTGCCGTTGTGATATAAAAAATGATTAGCAGTAGTGGCTTTAACTGTTGTAATTTAGTTTTATCTTCATCAATAGTTATATTGGATGAAAAGATATTTTTTTCTTTCTTTATTGATAACGTAAATTTTTTTGGTATTGCCTTTTTTAGTAATTCAGTACTAATATGCTTATCCATTGTTACTTCTGTTTCTCCGTTTTCAAGGCGAACAGAAACATGGCTTACGTTTTCTAAAGCGTTGATATGTTTTTCTACAGAAGCTTTACAATTATTGCAAGTCATCCCTTCAATTATATAGGTATGTTTCATTATTGTTGACTTAAATAAATAATAATATTAACTGTTATAAGCACCTGTTGTTTTTAAGCCTTTTTATATTTCTTAATTTACTCAAATATAATGCTTTATTAAGTGCTTAACTGGCAAATTTCATTTGTATTTCAAAGCCCTTATCCCATTTTATTTTTCACTCATTAAAATTTCTTTAACAGCTTGTTTATATTTAAAGGGATTGCTTGCTTTTTTAATCTTTTTATAAGTTTTATGAGGATTAGAAAAAGACTGTGAAAAATAGTTCCAAAAACCTAACATTTTCATTTTTATAGGGGTTGGACCAGATAAAGCAGCATCGTATTGTTGGTATATTTCGTCATGAAAAGCTTCAAATAACTCCCAACGGTTTTTAGGATAGTCGGTTGCATCATTTTTTATCATACTCGGTAAAATGAATCAGCAATTAAACCCCGACCAATCATAAAGTGATCAATACTTGGGAACCACTATTCTTTGTGTTTCTGGTAATTCAAAAAGTTGATTGGTATCTGCTACTAATTCTTGTAATATTTTGATACATGTTGCTACCTCTAAATTAGGCTTGTTTTTACTCATTTTTAATCTAATCTTTTAATGCTTTTACCTCTAAAATCAATTGCTTTATTTTAAGCGATTTATAGAAACTTTAAATATAAATTTTTCGTTTTGGAAACCATATTAGTTTATAATAAAAAACCCCATCAAAATTGACGGGGTTTTTTTGAAAATATATGGATGTATATTAGATAACTTTAACGTTTACTGCATTTAATCCTTTGTTTCCTTCTTGTAAGTCGAATTCAACTTGGTCACCTTCTCTAATCTCATCGACTAGTCCAGAAATGTGTACAAAATGATCTTTTTCTACTCCTTCTTCTGTGATGAAACCAAATCCTTTGGTATCATTGAAAAACTTTACTGTTCCTTTACTCATTGTAATGTAATTTAATTTATTAATACTTATTAGGTTACAAATATAGTACCAATAAATCAATTTTAAAAATGTACGTTGAGTTCTATCTGTTTTTATTTGGAATATTATTATTTTAACGTGTTTACTCTTTTTTATTTATCATTTTTGCCGTGATTAATAATTCCAACATATTTTTTTAGTTTTATTAATTCATATTTTTAAAAAAACGTAAACATGACTATACCTAAACTCCATTATGTATCCCAAGGAAGCACTCCGATAGCGCATCTAGAAAATATCCAGAAAGCATGTGCTTCTGGTGCAGAATTAGTTCAACTACGTTTAAAAAATGTTTCAGAAAAAAATATATTGAAGCTAGCTAAAGAAGCTAGAGAAATTACATCTTACTTCCAAACCAGGTTAATTATTAACAATTACTATAAAATTGCAAGGGCAGTTAAAGCCGATGGAGTTCATTTTGAGAAGATGGACACCTGTCTAATAACAGCTAGAAGGCATTTGTACACTTGGCAAATTATTGGTGTAACTGCAAATACCTTGCAAGATTGTGAAACATTAATAAGTAAAATTGTCGACTATATTGGCTTGGGACCTTTTAGAGTTAACACAAGTAAA
>Ga0206130_10005154_pt1 | contig 15635 bp, 10 predicted proteins | sample Helgoland_Spring_9_FD_148637 | JGI IMG/M metagenome (GOLD analysis project Ga0206130, IMG submission 148637) | Pelagic subsurface seawater microbial communities from Kabeltonne, Helgoland, North Sea - Helgoland_Spring_Bloom_20160512_1 | ecosystem: Environmental > Aquatic > Marine > Epipelagic ... | reverse complement strand
AGCAGCTTTAAAGACATCATTACCTTTAAGCAAACATAATGAAGACATATAACCACCATAAGACCAACCAAAGATACCGATGCGGTTAACATCAATATAATCTAAGCTTCCAAAGTATTTTGCTGCATTGATCTGATCGATAGTTTCATAATGTCCTAATTGCTGATAGGTCATCTTCTTAAAATCTTCTCCCTTACCACCAGTTCCTCTATTATCCACACATGCAATCACATATCCTTGCTGCGCTAACATCTGGAACCACCAATAATTCTGCCCGCGCCAACTATTCACAGCCTGTTGAGAACCTGGTCCTCCATACAAATACATGAATAATGGATATTCTTTATTAGGATCAAAATCAGCCGGTTTTATAATGTAAGCATTCAAGTCCACTCCTTTTTCGGTCGTAATAGACATAAGTTCAGCCGCATTAATATCCATACCATCATGGATATCCTGCAAGCGTTCGTTATTCTCGATTACTCGAACTTCCTTACCTTTTCTATTGAAAACTGTATAAGACGGTGCCTTATCCAATGCAGAATGATTCAAGACATAATAATCATAAGTACTGCTAAATTGAGCCGAGTTCCATCCCTTGGCAGGTGTCATTTTTCTGCGCTTCTTACCATCCATTCCAATCTCGTAGACATAGCGTTCAGTTGAGCCTTCTTCTGTGGATTGGAAATAAATCATTTCGCTATCTTCATCAACACCATAGAAACTAGTAACTTCCCACGGTCCTTTTGTGATTTGATCCATCAATTTACCTGACATATCATATCTATAAACATGATTATATCCATCCATTTCGGAAGTCCAAACAAATGATTTCCCATCCTTTAAGAAAGTCAGATTATCTGTGACATCGATATAATACTTGTTTTTTTCCTCCAATAAGATCTTGCTATCCCCTGTATTAGGATCTACGAGATTCAAGCTTAGTGTATTCTGATGTCTATTCATCATCGTAACACAAAGTCCATGCTCGGGATTAGCCCATTTGATACGAGGTGTATACAATTCAGGATCTACAGGAAGGTCAGCCTGAATATTCGTCTTAGCATCCACATTGTAAATAAAAACACTAACTGTTGCATTCTGCTCACCTACCTTTGGATATTTAAAGGTTTGATATTCAGGATACATCTCGTTTTTATATACTGTCATTGTAAATTCCTTAACTGCACGCTCATCAAATCTGTAGTATCCTACATACTTACCATCTGTACTCCACTGAAAAGCTTTAGTGAATCCAAACTCCTCCTCATAAACCCAATCTGCCGAGCCATTAATCACTTCATTGAATGAACCATCAGTAGTTACCTGATCAACAGTACCATCCTTAAGGTTTTTGATGTAAAGATTATTGTCGAAAACAAAAGCCACTTTTGTACCCGAAGGGTCGAATGAAGCGTGCATTACCTTACCCTCATCAAATAAGGGATCTAAAGAACCATCTGCCCAGACAAAGTAGTCTGCCTTGTATGAATACCTATAAATACTCTCTGGACCAGATTCAACAAGCATTTTTTGCTCATCTGCACTAAAGCTATATCCTGAAATACTTTCCGGTAAATCTGTGCTGCTTGGCAACATATCCAAAGCAAAAAGGTCTTCAATAAACTGACCACTTTTTATAGAATACTTCTGAACTTTATTCGATTGAAGACGGCTGTAAGATTCACCATCATTCATAAAGTTGAACCCAGGAACAGACCTAGAATAATAGCTGTAATTCAACCAAATATCCTCAAGGCTTATATTTTTCTGTCCAAATACAGGATTTACACATGCTCCTAGGATTAGGAGACATAAAAGTATCTTGTTAGTCATCAGTTTATGTTTGTTTTTTCGAATAAAACTTCTAGTTCATGTAAATGATCTTATCACGCTCTGGACCAGTAGATACAATGGAAATTTTACATTCAAGTTCTTTTTCCAATAACTCTAGATACTCCTGTAAGGCTTTAGGCATAGCTTCTTTTGTTGTTACGCCTTCAAGATCAGTCTGCCAACCTTTCACTTCTTCAAGTTTTACAGTTTGGCTTTCATTACAAAGATCAAAAGGTAGATCCTTAGTCATGCTTCCATCAGCATTCACATAGTGTGAAGCATACTTGAAAGACTCAAATATATTAAGTACATCGACTTTTGTAAGTACAAGTTGTGTTACTCCATTGATCATGATAGTATATCTCAACTGAGGCACATCTAACCAACCACATCTTCTAGGTCTTCCAGTAGTGGCACCAAACTCACCACCTTCCTTTTGAATCTCTTCTCCAACTGAGTCAAAGAGTTCTGTTGGGAAAGGACCACCTCCTACACGTGTGCAATATGCTTTAGAAATACCAATTACTTCCTTGATTTTCTGAGGAGCAATACCTAGCCCATTACAAACGCCTGAAGTAATTGTATTTGAAGAGGTAACGAATGGATAAGTTCCAAAGTCAACATCAAGCATAGAGCCCTGAGCACCTTCTGCTAAAACCTTCTTACCTTCTTTAAGTAGTCGGTTCACATAATACTCCCCATCTACACAATGCAGAGACTTTAGCTCCGCCAAGGATTCGAACCACTTTTGTTCTTCTTCCTCCATATTGAATGTGTAGGAATCATATAGTTTCGCTAGACCAAGATGTTTATCTTTAAGTCGCTTGTATTTCGCTTCAAAATCAGGTTCAAAAAGGTCTCCTACTCGGAGTCCATTTCTTCCTGTTTTATCCATATAAGTTGGACCTATGCCTTTAAGCGTAGAACCAATCTTCTCTTTACCTTTTGCATGTTCAGATGCTGCATCAAGTAATCTATGTGAAGGAAGAATCAAGTGCGCTTTTTTTGACACCAACAAACGATCTTTATAATCTACGTTAGCATCCTTAAGAATCTGTATCTCCATTTTGAGAGTAATCGGATCGATGACAACACCATTTCCAATTAGATTCATAAGTCCCTCTCGAAAGATACCTGAGGGGATGGTGTGGAGAACGAACTTTTTACCATCAAACTTTAATGTATGCCCTGCATTTGGTCCGCCTTGAAATCTGGCAACTAAATCATAATTATTGGCTAATACATCTACGATTTTACCTTTTCCCTCATCTCCCCATTGAAGGCCGAGGATAACATCTACACCCATTGATATAAATTATTTATGGTGATTATTAGTGACTTCGAACAAAATTAACTTTTTGTTTCACATTCTCCTTGACAATTTCCATAAAGGGTCAAAGAATGATTCGTTATGTTGAATTTCAGTATATCACCCATCATATTCTTTATCTGCTGAATACGAGGATCACAAAATTCTAGAACCTTACTACAATCCGCACAGATTAAATGATCATGCTGTTTGTAACCATAGGATTTTTCATACTGAGCAAGTTTCTGATCAAACTGATGTCTGATAATTAAATCACAATTCACTAGAAGCTCTAAGGTATTATATACTGTAGCCCTACTAACCCTGTAGTTTTGGTTCTTCATATGTATATATAATGCCTCAGCATCGAAGTGGTCATTTCTCTTATATATCTCTTCGAGAATAGCAAAACGTTCAGGTGTTTTACGAAGTGACATCTTTGCCAAATAACCTGAAAAGATGTTTTTTACTTCTTCGATAATATTTTCCTCTTTTTTCATCATAGATGAAGTTCGTTTACTTTTATTTCAAAAACTACTTAAATAAAGATAAGACAATTTGACTAAGCTAAATTACATAACAAATTTAAATATTAATAGGTTTTAACCTGATCTCGAAACTGTTGAAACCATATCTAATTTCAGTAATGCATTAATCGTATCATTAAGCATCATCGTATTCGTAACTACAAGGCTTATTCGCCCTTCAAAGACTCCTTCCTCTCCCTTAATCGTAAAGGATCGTATATTTACTCCAAGCTGAGAAGAAATCGTATGCGTCAATTGCTCTATAATTCCTACACCTGTATCTACACCTGTTATCTTTAAATCTACAACAAAATTTGTAGCGCCAACATTCGTCCACTCTGCTTTCAAAATCCTATAGCCAAAATTTGCCATTAAGTGGGTAGCGTTTGGACAATTAGCTCGATGTATTTTTAGTCCAGAGGCCGCGGTCAAAAAGGAGAATATAGGATCTCCATTAACAGGATTACAACAGGAAGCAAAAGAGTATTTATAACGATCTGCAGGTTCTCCGTTAATAATAAGCTTAGACTTATTCATTTCAGGAGACCAAAATGTCGTCTCCTTAATCTCACTTTCAAGAGGCTTCTTCACTTCCTCCTCTTTGTAAGCAAGCTTATTTACATCAACAACAAATTCTTTGAGGTCCTCATTGAGCTTGATATCTTCCATATGGATGGCAAAATAGAGCTCTGTCCGCTTGGTAAACTTAAAATGCTTCACTAGAAAATCTACACCATCTTCAAAGTCTGCCTTTAAGTGTTTCAGTTTACGTTGTAAAGCTTCCTTCCCAAAGTCAGCTTTTATCTTTCTGTCTTCTTTAAGTGAAGCTCTTATTTTTGCTCGAGCCTTCCCAGTCACGACCATCTTTAACCAATCCTCTCTTGGCTTTTGATTCTTCTTAGTAATAACTGTTACCTGATCACCATTTCGGAGCTTGTAGCCCATTGGGACTAATCGGTTACTTACCTTTATTGCGGAGGCTTTAGAACCTACATCAGAATGTATACTAAACGCAAAATCGAGTGCGGTGGCACCTTTAGGCAATATCTTTAGATCCCCATTTGGCGTATACACATAAATCTCTTCATTGAAGAGGTTGGTTTTAAAATCACTCAAAAATTCAAGTGCATCGGATATAGGATTCTCTAGGATGTCCCTGATGTTATCCAACCAGACCTGATAAACGTCATTGTCATTACCGGAATCTTTATATTTCCAATGTGCCGCAAACCCACGCTCTGCAATTTCGTCCATACGTTCAGAACGAATCTGAACTTCTACGAAGCGCCCCTTAGGACCAATAACTGTAGTATGCAAAGATTCATAACCATTAGACTTTGGAGTTGTCACCCAATCTTTTAATCGTTCAGGAATCGGCAAGTAAACATCTGTAATCTCCGAGTAAATTTGCCAACAAGCAGATTTCTCATTACTACGTTCAGTATTTATGACTATTCGAACTGCAAAAAGGTCGAAAATTTCCTCAAAAGGCACATTCTTGTTCTTAATTTTATTCCATATAGAATAAATAGACTTTGGTCTTCCAAAGACCCTGTAAGGAACATTCAATCGGTCTAAACGAACCGTCAGAGGATGAATAAATTCATTGATATATTTAGTCCGATCTGTTTTTGTTGCCTGTAGCTTTTTAGCTATTTCGAAATAGGGCTCTTGATCCGTGATTTTCATACAAAGATCCTGGAACTCTGTTTTAATAGCATAAAGGCCTAATCGATGCGCTAAAGGAGCGTATATATAGGTAGTTTCTGCGGCTATTTTTAGTTGCTTATGCCTAGGCATGGCCCCCAATGTTCGCATATTATGCAGACGATCCGCCATCTTTATCAAAACAACACGAACATCTTCTACTAATGTTGATAGAACTTTCTTAAAATTTTCGGCTTGTGGACTTCCTGAATCGTAAGAGCCATCCAATTTTGTCAGACCATCTACGATTTTTGCAACTCGTTCTCCAAACATTTCCTTGATCTGAACGAGTGTAACAGGCGTATCTTCAACTACATCATGCAATAACGCACAGATAACAGCTGTTGGACCTAGTCCAATTTCTTCACTACAAATTCTCGCTACTTCTATCGGATGAAGGATGTAGGGTTCGCCAGATTTTCTGCGCTGCTTAGAATGTGCCTCTACTGCCAATTCATAAGCATGTCGAAGATTTATAGCATCATCCCCTTCCATCTTTGAATCGATGGTTTTCAGCAATTGGCGATAAGCCCGCTGGATAAGCTTTTTCTCTTCTCCGTGTATGCTAAGGACCTCTGACATATAAGCCGTTTATTAAATTCTGATTGTTATTTCAGATTCAATAACAATTATTGATTTTTCTTTATTGTTCTTAGTTTAATTTGACATTAAACTATGACCCTCAATATAAACATAAAATAGCAATGAAATTATTTTCAAGCTTACAGTATTTCGAATTAAAAAAAATTGTAAAAAAAATATGAAATTATTTCGCAATAATATTTTTTGCTCTATATTTGCATCGCCTTAACAGAAAGGCACATGCTTAAATGCAGCGGGTGTGATGAAATTGGTAGACATGCTAGACTTAGGATCTAGTGCTTCACGGCGTGGGGGTTCGAGTCCCTCCACCCGCACAAATCCCCAAATTGGGGATTTTTTTGTTTATACTACATTGAACGATAGGATCTGTTTTACACTGTACTTGTGGGCATGAGGGGATATTAAATCTCACACGAGTATCTCTCCCTTCTAAACCTCTAACAATCGGTTTTTTAGAAATTATCTCAAAATAAATAAATATTATGTCAAAAGTTGTCAGAGAAAACGTTGACGACCTAACAGCAACTTTAACTGTGCAGGTGGCAAAAGAAGAGTACAAAGAAACTTTTCAAACTGAGTTAAAAAAATACCAGAGCCAAGCTCAGATCAAAGGATTTCGTAAAGGTAAAGCACCTATGGGCTATATCAAGAAAAACTTTGGTCAGGCACTTCTAGTTGATCTGGTAAACAAAAAAATGCAAGACCAATTGGTAGCCTACCTTACAGAGCACCAAAAGGACTTTGTTGGACAACCAATTCCATCAGATAGTCAGGGAGAAGTTGTTTTTGACACAAATAACATGAATGATTTTACATTCATATTTGACATAGGTCTTGTTCCTCAGTTCGAACTAAAAGGTATTGACGGAAGAAGTAAATTTACAAAGTACGTTATCGATGTTGACGACAACACAGTCAATATCGAACTTGAGACGGCTACCAAAAGACACGGTGATAGAAATGTAACCGAAGAAGCGATTGAAGAAAATGACATGATCAAGATCGAAGCAGTAGAACTGGAAGGTGATACAGCAAAAGAAAATGGTCATACTACTACAATCTCACTTTTGGGTGACCGCTTAACTGATGACGCTAAGAAGGCAATCCTAGGTCAAAAAGTTGGAGCAGTTGTAAAGTTCAATGTAAACAACCTTGAACAAGGCACACCAGATGATAAATACATCAGAAAGTATCTTCTAAATCTTGAAGATGATAATATGGACAAGGAGGTTAATCCTGAGTTCGAAGGAACGATCACAGAGGTTACTAGACTTACTCCAGCAGAATACAATCAAGAGTTCTTCGACAAGAACTTTGGAGAAGGTAAAGTAAGCACTTTGGATGAAGCGAAAGAATTCATCCGTACTGAAATTGGTGGTTTCTATGTTGAACAGACAACAAATATGTTGCATAGAGATATCCAAGACTCCATTATGGAAAAGAACGCTTTTGATCTTCCAGATGCTTTCCTTAAAAAATGGTTGACATTTGCAGATGAAAAAAATACTCCAGAAAAAGTTGAGGAAGAATATCCTCAGTATTCAATTGGAGTAAAATGGTCTCTGATAAGAGAGAAATTAGAAGAGAAATTCGAGGTTAAAATCGAAGAGTCAGAGGTACGTGAAGGAATGGCAAAGCAGATCCGAGCATATATGCAAGGAATGGACAATCCTGAATTCATCAACTCTACAGTTGATCGACTAATGGCGGACGAAAAGCAAGTTAGTAACATGGCCAATGAGATCGGTACGAAGAAATTATTCGACCAGATTGCAGAATCCGTAAAGCTTGCTGAAGAGAAGATCTCAATAGAAGATTTCAGAAAGCTTGTACAAGATAGAAACGATAAAAATCAATAAATTTGATTTTATAATCGTTAATGAGGGAACAGCATGCAACTAAGTTTGCATGCTGTTTGTTTGACTATATGCCCTTTTTTTGGGTAAATTATGGTCAATTCAATAAATCTCAAATAACAACATACTTCTTATGTTTAAGAAATCAGAGTTTGAAAAATATGCTACGCAGCATTCAGGAATCAATGGGAACACTTTACATGATTACCAAAAGCATGTTTCGGGCAGTACTTTTGTAAACCCAACAAACCTCACACCATATATCATCGAAGAGCGTCAATTGAACGCTACTCAGCTCGATGTATTCTCAAGACTTATGATGGATAGAATCATATTTATGGGAACAGGTGTTAACGAGGAAGTTGCAAATATTATTCAGGCTCAGTTGCTATTCCTTGAATCAACTGATCCCAAACGTGATATAACAATGTTCATCAACTCGCCTGGTGGTTCTGTAATTGCAGGTCTTGGTATTTATGATACTATGCAATATGTAACGCCAGATATCAGTACTATTTGTACAGGTCTTGCAGCATCAATGGGTGCAGTTCTTCTTTGTGCAGGTACTAAAGGTAAGAGAGCTTGTTTAAAGCACTCAAGAGTTATGATACACCAACCATTAGGTGGTATGCAAGGACAGGTTACCGATATGGAAATCTCATACAAGCTTATCAAGCAAATGCAGAAAGAGTTGTATGATATTCTTGCAGAACATACTGGACAGAAATACGATAAAATCGCTGAAGATTGTGAGCGTGACAACTGGATGGTAGGAAACGAAGCATTAGAGTACGGACTTATCGACGAAGTACTTGAGAAGAATAAATCAAAGTAATCAATTAAAATCCAGCAGATAATTCTGCTGGTTAGAAATATTAATTCATGGGTAAAAAAGAAGGCAACAATTGTTCCTTTTGTGGAAGACACAAATCTGAGGTGTCCTTACTTATAGCAGGGGTAGATGGTTACATCTGCGAATCTTGCGTTGATCAGGCATCCCTGATCGTTAATGAGGAAGTACACTCCAAATCATCTTCTAAATCAAAAGGCAAAGGCCAATTCGATCTACCTGACAACTTGACCCCTCTCAATATTAAAGATCATCTTGATCAATATGTAATTGGACAGGATGATGCAAAAAAATACCTCTCTGTTGCTGTATACAATCACTATAAAAGATTGGCACAGAACAACATAGCAGGTGTCAATGATATTGAAATTGAAAAATCAAATATCCTATTTGTTGGTCAAACAGGAACGGGTAAAACACTAATGGCAAAGACTATAGCCTCTTTCCTTGATGTTCCCTTTTCTATTGTTGATGCTACAGTGTTTACTGAAGCTGGATATGTAGGTGAAGACGTAGAATCAATCTTAAGCAGGTTGCTTCAGGTTTGTGATTACAATGTAGATTCTGCAGAACGCGGAATAGTTTACATTGATGAAATTGATAAAATTGCTCGTAAATCTGATAATCCATCTATCACTAGAGATGTATCTGGAGAGGGGGTTCAACAAGCTATGCTTAAAATGCTTGAGGGTACAGAAGTGAATGTTCCGCCACAAGGTGGACGTAAACACCCTGAGCAGAAACTTATAAAGGTTAATACCAAAAATATTCTATTCATTTGCGGTGGCGCATTTGATGGGATTACTAAAAATATTGGTAGAAGAATCAATACACAAGTCATAGGATTCAACTCACATGATAAAGAGGAAATCCAAAGTGACAATTTACTGCAGTATGTTACACACCAAGACTTAAAGTCTTTCGGTTTAATACCCGAACTTATTGGTCGACTACCGGTACTAACATATCTCGAGCCATTAAATGTGGAGACTCTAAGACGTATCTTAGTTGAACCTAAAAATGCACTCGTTAAGCAGTATCAAAAATTATTCGAATTAGAAGATGTTGAGCTAAGCTTTACCAGTGAGGCAATCGATCATATTTCAGAGCTTGCTTTGGAATACAAGCTTGGTGCCAGAGGATTGCGATCCATCTGTGAAGCAATTATGACGGATCCTATGTTTGATATACCTTCAACTCCTGAAGTAACATCATTCGAAGTGGATCTTGAATTCGTGAAACAAAAGCTAAATAAATCAAAGCTTTCAAAGTTAAAAGTAGCCTAAAGACTTTAACATTTCTGAAGGAATTCATACTTGAAAATTTTGTATATTTAGTATTCAACAATTTGATAAAAAATTTATTAGGTTGATATTAGGGTTTTACCCTTTCGTGCACTCTTCTATCATTAAGAGTGCACTTTTTATTTTTAAAAGATGAGATACTTCGTAGAATTAGCTTACAAAGGAACAAACTACCAAGGTTGGCAAAAACAGCCTGGAGATCGGCCTACCGTGCAGGATAATATTGAGCTAAGCCTATCTACTCTACTCAATCAATCTACAACTGTAATGGGCTGTGGGCGAACAGACACAGGAGTACACGCTCTTCAATATTTTATGCACTTTGACTTTGAGGGAGAACTTCCGAAAAACTTCCTTTACCGACTAAACAAACACCTACCAAAAGATATTTCAATATTTAGAATAATCCCAGTTGACAAGGAACGCCATGTACGTTTTGATGCCAGCCATCGTGCTTACGAATACCGAATCATCACAAGTAAAAATCCTTTCAAGATAGATACCGCACATTATTACCCGTTTAAGCAATTTACAGATCAGGATAAAATGCAAGAAGCCGCAAAACTCCTTCTAAATTATGAGGAATTCTACCCGTTTTGCAAAAGTAATAACGATTCTTATACTATGCGTTGTGAGCTATTTCATTCCGAATGGGAATTTAAAGATAAAGAGTGGGTATTCAACATAGCTGCAAATCGCTTTCTAAGAGGCATGATAAGACTAATTGTAGGGATGTGTCTAAATGTAGGACAAGATAAAATAAGCCTCGAAGAAGTAAAACAAGCTTTAGATGAGCAAAGGTTACTATCTAAAAGTCTATCGGTAGATGCATCCGGTCTTTATTTAAAGGATATACGCTATCCATTTATTCAACAAAAAGACTTCTAAAAGCAAAAGAATTCGACTCAAGTTCTTTTGCAGGCCCTTGGTCCACTATTGCACCATTATGCATCAATACTGCACTATCAGCCGCATAAACTAAACTTCGAGTGTGGGTACAAAGTACGATTGTCAAGTGTTCAAGCTGAACTCTTATCCGTTTAATAATACGAACAGACTGTGCCTCACTAAGTGCATTAGGAATTTCATCAATAAAGACCAATTGTGGTTTTGAATACATCAAGCGTGCTAATAAAATTCGTTGCTGCTGACCGAGCGACAGATTGATTCCTTGTTCTCCAAGTTTTGTATGTAAACCTTTTGAAAGGTTGTTTACAAACTCTAGCATCTCAACAGTTTCTAAACACACTTTTAACCATCCCATATCTAAGGTATTACCCATGATAACATTCTCCAAAATACTCAATGAAAAAACAGGATCATCGGCTTGAGCATAGGCACTTATTTCCCAATAGTGTTTAGTATTAATTGCATTCAGCTCCACTGCATTATTCACTCGAACACTACCCTCATAAGCATGGTATTTTTTTGCCAATATCTTGAGCAGACTTGTTTTTCCACAACCTGAAGGACCTACAATAGCTGTAAAAGACCCTTTGGACAGCTCTAAATTAATAGCTTGTAACTGCCAGCCTTCATTGCGTTTATATGTAAAATTAAGATCTTCCACCACCAATCTATTGAAGTATTCAACCGTTTCCGTTGCTGTATCCCTTTTTTCAAAAATACTCACATGCTCTATACGTTCAGCGCTGAGCACTGCATCCTGCGTTGTACTGATCAAGGCAGGTACGTATTGAAAAGAAACATTAAGTTGAGCAACTATAAATTGAACTGCGATAAGACTGCCTAGTGTCATTTCACCGTTTATCACTAAGTATGCTGAAAACAAACTGACTAAAGTATCTCTAAGGAGGTTTACCAAAGAAGCCCCACCCTCTTGAAACATTGCTAGTTTAAATTGCGACTTGTCGAGGTCTAAATCCTTTTCTTGGAACCTCATCCAATTTGATCGAAGCTTATCTGTATATCCATTCATCCGGACTGTATCCACATGACTAACATACTCCCAAAGTAATTCCTGCTCCTCCGAGGCCAGATTAAAACTTTGATTATCTAACATCTTCCGCTTTGGCAAATAGGCGATTATAATACTTGTACTCAAGACCGAAAAAAATAAAAAAAGCAACATTAAACCCAGATGATAAACACTTAATAATAAGCCAAAAGTCAATAGACTAATTGCAACTAGAACACCCTTCAAACTAAGATCTCTAACAAATGCCTCTATACGAGCATGGTCACCAAACCTTTGCATCAAGTCAGCAGGGAAGTTCTTATCAAAAAAGCGACTAGGAAGCTTTGCAATACTGCTTATAAAGTCATATAACATCCCAACTCTTAGCCGTGCTCCAATGAATAAAAGCATCCAATTTTGAAACCATTGAAGTATGATCGTTGAAGCTGAGAAAACGACAAAAGCGCCCATGATAAGCAAAGCTGCATTGAAATTTTGATCTTCAATACCAGCATCAATAAAAGACTGCATCAAGAAAGGAAGCAAAAGCTGTAAAAACAATATCAACAACATACTCCCAACTGCCCGTATAATTAATTTACGATGTGGCATTAAGTGTTTTACTGTTTCCCTCCGTAAATTAAAGCTTGACTGATTATTTTGAAGTATTGACTTACTTTCAAACTCGGGTTTTACAGACTTACTTAACAGTAACATCCTTCCTTTTCCATTCTGGTCCAACCAATGTTCGGCAAATTCACTAAGACTAAGTTTCAATTTACCCAATGCGGGGTCTAGAATAGAAAATCCATTTTTTCCAATAGAACTTAAAACAACAAAGTGATTTTCTCTCCAATGCAAGATACAAGGCAGGGGAATATCTGCATGGTGTTCCTTAAGGTCATCAAGGCTCATTTCGGCAGGAAACCCTTCCAATCCCAATGACTTAGACAATTCAACTAAATCGTAAATACTCATTCCTTCTTGATCAATATCTGCAAGTACCCTTATCGTACTTAGGCGAATATTAATGTTGTGGAAATTCGCTACCATCTTTAAGCAGGCTATTCCACAGTCATTGGAATATACTTGTTGAACCAAAGTAGGTTGGCTAAAAAAACTTAAGCTATTTTTCAAAATCCCCATACCGAATTAATATAAGTCAAAATGTCTAAAAAATGTATGTTGTTTCTAGTTCTCAAGTGCCATTTGATTAATGGCTTTCATTTTTTTTATAAGGAAGTCTTAAAAAAGGATAATTTCTGTCTAATCTTTTAATAATTTTGAACATTCCTCGTTAGAAGAAAAAATATAGAGATGAAAAAATTATTTGGAATCACATTGGCCCTATTTTTCTGTGCAACTTCTTTTGCCCAAAAAAATGATTTCACAGATGCTTCACAATCCGATAAGGAAGCAAAGGTAATCCTTGATAATATTAAAACAAATCTCGACAGCTATACAGGAATTCAAGCGGAGTTCGAATACCGAGTTTCCCTTCCAGAGGAACAAGCCAACATTCAAACTGGGAACATGTTGGTCGTTGGTGAAAAGTACTCCCTCGACATCACCGAGTATGCTATATACTCAGATAGTAAGACTATCTGGATGTACGATAAAGCAGTAAACGAAGTAAATATCAATACTGTTGAGGAGAACGAAGATATAGCGATTTCATCCCCAACTGATCTGCTTACCTTTTACCAAACAGATGACTTTGTATATGCCTTTTATGATGAAATTGTTGAGAATAGAACCATCGTAACTATGATTGACTTTAAACCTATTGATGAGGATCTAGAGTTTTTCAAAATCAGACTAAGCGTAAATAAAAAGACCAACTTACCATTACGAGCAAAAGTCTTTTATAGAGATGGTACCCGAATAGAGGTTATTTTCAAATCGATTAAAAATACTAGTGCATTCAAAGACGCTGACTTTGTCCTCACCAAAGACGAAGTAGGTAGCGATGTAGAATTTATTGATTTGCGCTATTAAAAAAAGGAGGCTGATAATCAGCCTCCTTTTTTTATTTCAACAAGTCCTCAAGAACTTTACTTACTCTCTTCTTCTCCAACTTTTCCAAATATTTTGTAGGCTCCGCTTTTCGCTCTTCACAATCCGAAATAGAACATCGCTCACAGGTCGTATTTACGACCATCCTTGGAATCTCTGGGTCATCAATAAACCCAATTTTAGATCTACTATTAGCATCCAGTAAAATCCCTAAAGAAAGTCCTATATATTTGGAACTGGATTTTAAATCCTTCTTTACAATAGAAATAATTAAATATTCATCAGAAGAACCATAGTAGCTTGAAATCTGTGCTCCAATCTCCAAACTTGAATCAGAAGTTTTCAGTTGATCAAGCATCTTTATAGACAACCATCGTCTGCAATACGTTTCATCAACCCGATTGGAATGTGGCGTATGTTTTCCATCTAAATGCAGCTCCTTATCAACTATATAATTCAATGAATCTGCCTGGGATATAAAGCGAAAAAAATAAATTTTTCTTAAGCCAAGATGAGACGGAAGAATATTAGTCATACGTTGAAAAACCATTTCAGCAGATGCCCCGAAATCATTCATCACCTGGCTGATAAATGTGGTAGAGAATCTTTTTTGATCCAAAAAATCTTCTAAATATCCCTTCACTGGATCAAGTGGCATCAATAGAGCAGCAGAAAAATATGCTGCTTTAAAATGAGACAAGACTTCCTCAAAGGAATTAATCTTCATTAATGATGATGTATTGGCTCTCTGCTTAAGTTTTAAATAACTAAAGCCTAACTCCTTGCCAAACTGAAAAGCCATTTGATTAGGCGTAAGATTACCATTTAGAAGAAGAGATTTTGACTTAGGAACGTACAATGCACGAAGACTATTCAATTCGGGATACTGATCCAAACCTCCCTTGTCTAAATCATAATTAAATAGTTTCTCTAGCAGGTTTGCTAATAGATCAGCATGTATGAATTCATCGGAAGGGATATCATTTTCTGCCCTGAATTTCATGGCTGAAGATTCTATATCCTCAAAGTAATTCAAATGCATTTCTAGGAATGAGCGAAGTGCCCCTAAATAAAAATTTTCCTCAACATAGGCATGATTACGCGCAATCTCAACAAGTGTTGAAATAAAGGCACCAACACGCTTTGGAGCTATTGAAATGATCTCTACTATCTTAGTTATTTCTATCCCAAAAAGGTCTAAGGGTAATTCTTTCAGAAAATTTGACTTCAAAAGATCAGATACAGGTGCCAATGCACCGTCCAATTCCTCAGAAAGTAAACTTTCTAATCGAACATTAAAGCATTTAGCTAAAGATTCAATCTTTTCAGACTTTGGGAATTTCTTTCCTTTCTCTATCTCATTCAAATAGGAAAGTGACAAACCACTTTTTTTGGACAATTCAGAAAAAGAAAGTCCCCTTTCTAATCTCAATTGACGAATCTTAAGCCCTAATATTATCTTACTATTTAAATTTTTTCCACTCATAAACAGTACAAAGTAGCGAAAATTCGCATAAAAGTCCATTTTATAAAGTAATAGTATAGACCTACTCTTAGAAACTATACTTCACTATTTGATAATCAGTCCTTCTAATTTTTAGAACCAAACCAAAAGAACTTTTTTAATTAAGAAAGTGGCCTTTCGAACGGACAGAGAGCGTATCAGACACTTATAAAATTAAAGATTATGTTTTCGGTGCTCATGTCCT
>Ga0206130_10005153_pt1 | contig 15636 bp, 14 predicted proteins | sample Helgoland_Spring_9_FD_148637 | JGI IMG/M metagenome (GOLD analysis project Ga0206130, IMG submission 148637) | Pelagic subsurface seawater microbial communities from Kabeltonne, Helgoland, North Sea - Helgoland_Spring_Bloom_20160512_1 | ecosystem: Environmental > Aquatic > Marine > Epipelagic ... | reverse complement strand
CATTTGCTTCTAAAGTTGGGAAAATAGGTAAACTCAAGCAATTATCATAATATTGTTCTGAAATTGGCAAATCTCCTTCTTTCCAACCGAATTGTTTGTAATATGGCATTAAATGGCATGGAATGTAGTGTATTTGACAGAAAATTTTATTTTCTCTTAAATAATTATATAGGAGTAATCTGTCCTCAACTTCAATAACATAAAGGTGATAAGCGTGTCCTTCAACAACACCTGAATGTCTTATGATGTAAGATTTATTTTTGAACGCTTCATTATAAATTGTTGCAATTTTTTTTCTTTTGGTTAAACCATCATTGGCCTTTGTTAATTGACTTTTTCCCAATGCAGCTTGAATATCTGTCAATCTATAATTGAATCCCAAAGTTTGCATTTCCATATACCAAGCTGGATAATTCGTGCCATTTGTCTCTTTGCCGTTAGCGAATTTAGGTTCATTTGTAAATTTCAATTCATTTTTTGTAATTCCATGTGTTCTAAGCGTCAATAACTTTTCGTACAAAATTTTATTGTTAGTCGTAATCATCCCTCCTTCTCCACAAGCAATATGTTTTACTGGGTGAAAAGAAAAAATAGCTAAGTCAGCAAAATTACTATTGCCACACTTTTGAATTATATTATTGGTATCTTTAAAAAACCCTCCTGGAGCATGGCAAGCATCTTCAATAATCCATAAATCATATTGTTTAGCTAGTTTTTTAAGGGCTTCTAGGTCTACCGCTCTTCCCGCAAAATCAACAGGTATTACCCCTTTATAAGTACCTGCCGGAGAGGCCTCTAATAAATCTTTAACTTTCTCAATGTCCAAAAGATTGGTGTCTTTATCAATATCAGAGAAGACAACTTCTCCATCAGAATACCTAATACAATTTGCAGACGCAACAAAAGTAATTGGTGTTGTAATTACCTTGTCTCCTTGCTTTAAATCTAGAGCTAAAGTGCATAAATGTAAAGCAGCGGTACCATTCGAAACAGCAACAGCATACTTACTCCCAACATAATTTGCAAAGGCCAACTCAAATTCTTTCACCTTAGGCCCCTGGGTAAGGTAATCAGATTTAAGCACTTCGACTACTGCTGAAATATCATCATCATTGATATTTTGTCGCCCGTATGGTATTGGCTTTTTCATTACAAATGTTGTTTTATAAGACCCTCTAATTCTTGTATACTTAAGAAATCTTCATTGTCTTTAGAATTATAGCTAAATCCTTCTGGTGCTTTTTTAGCTTTGAATTCTTCCATAAAGTCAGTTAGTTTCCATTTCGTTTCTAATGGTAGAATAACATAATAGTCACCTAAATCATAGGTGGAATATGAATCAGATGCCGTAATCATTTCCTCATGAATTTTTTCTCCGGGTCTGATCCCCACAATTTCTTGTTTACAATCCGGACCAATTGCTGAGGCCACATCTATTATTTTATAAGATGGGATTTTAGGAACATACAATTCCCCACCCCAAGCATTTTCAAGTGCGAACATAACCATTTGCACACCTTCATCCAATGATATATTAAATCTAGTCATATTTGGTTCAGTAATTGGGAGTACCCCTGTTTTTTTTCGACTCATAAAAAAAGGCATTACTGATCCATTCGATCCCATGACATTACCATATCTTACTACTGAAAAACGTATGTTTTGGTATCCAGTAATATTATTAGCTGCTATGAAGAGTTTATCTGATGTTAACTTTGTTGCACCATATAAATTTATAGGTGCACACGCCTTGTCTGTTGATAAGGCAACAACTCTTTCAACATTTGTTTCAAGAGCAGCGTTTATTACGTTTTCAGCTCCACCCACATTTGTTTTCACACATTCATCAGGGTTGTACTCTGCTAGGTGAACATGTTTCATTGCAGCGGCATGAATGACATAATCAACTTCTTTAAAGGCACGTTTAAGTCTCATATAATCTCGAACATCACCTATCAAATATCTGATTTGTGGATATTTATTATGAGGAAACTCCTGAGCCATTTTAAATTGCTTCTGTTCATCTCTTGAGAAGATGATTAATTTCTTGACATCAACATGATTTTTAAGAATATAACTTGTTAACGCTTTTCCAAGGGAGCCTGTTCCTCCGGTTATTAAAATTGTTTTATTTTTCATTTAAATTTATTTGTTTTTTATTGAGTCAATTATTTCAATTTTGTTTTTCGAAATTAATTCCGAAAAAATTCTAAGAGTATTTTTCTTATCATTTTCAGATTTCCACTCAACTAATTTAATCAAACTAATTTTTTTACAATGAGTGGATTCATCTAATAAAACGGTAGAACTAATTCCTGCCATCGTTATATCTTTATGTAAAATCAATTCTAAAGGAATTTTCTTCTTCAATTGTTTAAATTTCAAAAGTCTTTTATTGGATAATTGATAATTGGGATGTGGTTTTATAATGAGTCTATCTGATCCATATTTTGCTTCCAACCATTCAATTATTTCATTCCCTATAGTAAACACATCTGGCCCCTCATCAACGAAAATAACAGCATTTTTAAATAAGCCACAATTTCTTGAAATTACACTTTTATTTGCATCAAAAACTCCATTGTTAATGTTCTCATTTAATGAATAAAATTTTTTTTTTAATATTTCAGGAGGGATTCCCATGAAGAACTTTTTTTCAGAAATAAAAAAATATCTATAACTAGGCTTGAGTATAATCCATGTTACTAATAAATCTAAGTAGTGGAAATAATTAGACTTTGTTTTACTGAGTAATCTTTTTCGTGGATAATTGTGATCCTTGTTTTCGAAGTAAACCTTATTGTTATCCTTTAATAAATACATTAAATATAACCCCAACAGATCAAAACTGTAAAAGCAAAATAAAATATCTTGCTTTCTAATCTTTTTGGATAGCTTTCGTAATATTTTTTTCTGGTTTCTAAACTCTTTTATTCTTTTTGGTTTGACTAGGTTTAAATTTGTATTCGTGATTTTAAATTCATCGCAAAAAGATATAATCATTGCATTACTCGAAAATACTGTTAAATCAGAAATCGGTACAATTTTTAATGCCTGAACCAGTCCGGCAAAGGAAGGTGCATAAACTATCATTTTTTAAAGAATTTTGGCAATGGGATCAATTGAATAAAATTACGATATTCTGAGTTATTAAATTTAAAGCTCAATGTCATATAAATCAATAACATAATGAACGTATCAACGAGAATATTAATTAAATAGCCTTCGCATATTTCTAAAGATTTAAAACTCAATAAAATTATAGAAAATAAAATACTAAAACCCAATGGGTGGACAATGGGTTTAAAGTAGTCCATCCATAGTGTACTTAGCTTATTTCGAATGAAATAAAAATCGATTACTAATCCAATGTACTGTGCCACAACAAATATAATCATGAATTTTTCCATTACAAAAATGAACCCCGTAGGAAGTATGCATATTATTATTATTCTTTTTACTACACTTAATTGCATTTGTAATTTTGAATCCCCAAAACTCATAATACTTTGACTAATTAGAATGCCTAATATTATTGGAATTAAACCAATTGAGAGTATTTTAAGTAGTGGAATGGCTTGTGCCCATTTATCACCGTAAAAAAACAGGATAAAATCATCACAAATCCAATAAAATGCAATTGTAAATGGAATTAAAAAGAAAATTGTAATGCGATAAAATTGTAAATGTTTAATTCTGAATTCTTCTATGTTATCGTTAACTTTTGAAAGTACTGAAAATGTGGTGGTAGAAAGCACACTTGACATTATATTTTGAGGGATTCCACGAGTGCTTTTTGCTCTTACAAATAGTCCTAATGTGTTGGACTGGAATATTTTACCAATGATTATATTGTCTAAATTATCAGCAATGGAGTTAAATATTCCTGTAAAGAACACATAAGAACTAAATTTCCAGAGTTTTTTAATGGATTTTATATTAAATCTACCTACGGGCCTCCATTTTGACGTTGCCCATAGAAGAATACAGTAGACGGAAGTTTGAATTAGAGTTTGCCAAACTATACTGTATACGCCGTAATTTTTAAGAGCAAGTATAATTGCGACTACAACTGATATGAATAAGCTTATTAAGCTAAGAATAACTTGTTTTTTAAAATTTAAGTCAACTATTAATATTGTATTTTGAATAATACTAAAAGAGCCAATCACAAAAACCAAGGTAATTAATCGAGTTATAGGAATTAATTCGGGTTGACTATAAAAATCCGCAATGAAAGGTGCTGAGAAAAAAATCAAGACATAAAGAAAAAAGCTAATAAATATATTGAAGTAAAAAACAGTGGAATAATCGTCTGGGGTCGAGTCTTTAAATCTAATTAACGATGATGAAAACCCGGAATTGATGAGTATGTTCGCTATTGAAATAAAGATTGCTACCATTGCAGTTAATCCAAATTCAGTTGGTGTAATCAGTCTAGCCAGAACAATTGATAAAACAAAAGTTATTGCATAATTGGCAAATTGATATAAAAAAGTCCAACGAACTGTCTGTATCGATTTTTCTTTTAAATCAATCAATTATAATGTATTAATAATATCTGCAATAATTTTAGTCTGATTTTTACGTGTAAAAAAGGAAGTGTTATCTTTTATTGGACTGTATTTGATATTCTTATTGATAATAAGAGCTTTGATATCTTCTTTTGTGTTAAGAATCGTTCCTAGTTTATTTTTTGTAATCAGATTATCTAATAGCTTACCATCACCTGGAACAACGAGAATTGGTTTCTTACATGCTATGTAATCATAGGTCTTTGCGTAGATAGCGGAGAGGTTTGGATCAGTGAAATTAACTAAGTAGTCTGCGTTAAGATTCATTTCCACGGCTTCGTTTTTTGGCAGCCGAGGCGTAGTGAAAACAATTTTATCGACAATTTCTTTATAAGGCAGAAGTCTTTTCATTTGTTCGGGAAAGTACTCTAAACCAATTAAATTAAATTCAAAATTATCTTCGTTGATATGTTTGTTCCTGTAGAGGTCTATTAGAGTATCTAAAAATAGTTCTATTTGTTGCCCAATTGTAAGTGTCCCGGTATGATTGATAATCATTTTATCATTGCTTTCACGTTTATATTTATCTCGTTGATAATATTCCCAAAACCCATTATATACCACTTCAACTTTTTTCCCAATCAGTTTTTCTAATCTACTTGCCATTTCGGGGTCAACAGTAACAACCATACTTGCATCTCTGGTTATTTTTTTTTCTATTCTATATTCCCAACTTCTCATGAATCTACTGAGGATCCCTTTATTTAATATGGTTCCGTGGTTCAGATACCAACCGTCTCGGTAATCAGCGATCCATCTAACCCCAAATTGTTTTTTAATACGATAGCCGTGCTTAAACAATACAAAAGGTTCTCCCGTGGTAATGATAGCATGCACGTCATTATTTTTATTGAGGTACCCATATGCTTCCTTATAAATTCCTTTGTGCTGATCAAACCGCAAAAAATAAAACGACAAGAGTTTTTCGATAAACGATAATCCTCTTCTTACAAAGGAGATTTTAGTCTTAAATTTTTCTTGAAACCATAAGCTAGGTGTTCTAACTTTGGACGTTCTGATGATGCATCCGAAATCAGTACATTCAATTTTTCTCTCTTTACCTATTGTATTGAATCGAGTGTTACCATTGTTTTGCCAATTTTTCGTAATTACAATGGGGTAGAGGTTGAATTCATGAAAATATTTATACCAACTGTAAGGTCGATCGGCCCCGATTGAATTTATTGGTGGAAAATCGTTACATAGTATAAGAATCTTTTTCTTTTTAGAATCCATTTAGAGTATCAATCACTTTGATAATTTCACCTTCTCTTAATTCTGGAAACATAGGAATTGATAAGATTTTGCTTTGGTATTGAGCGGCAACAGGAAAGTCTGTTTCAGTATGATTTAATGACTTATAGCACGCTAAAAATGGAAGCGCTTTCGGATAATGAATTGAAGTCCCTATTCCATGACCTTTAAGATAAGCCCTGAGTTTATCTCTCTCATCGGAACGAATGACAAACAAATGAAACGCATGGAATTCATTATTACTTATAACAGGAATTGATATCTTCGAATTTGTTATTTCTTTCAAATATTTTTTCCCAATTTCATTTCTTCGAGTGATCCAACTCGACAAATGCGTTAGTTTGACATTTAGAATGGCAGCCTGAATAGCATCAAGACGGCTGTTACGGCCTTCCATAATATGGTTATGTTTTCCTTCTTGTCCATGATTTGCTATTCTTCTGGCAGTTGTTGCAATCGCTTTATTATTTGTCACCATCCCTCCGGCATCACCAAAAGCACCTAAGTTTTTACCTGGGTAAAAGCTAAAAGAAGCAGCATCCCCGAATGTACCTACCATTTGATCTTTGATTTTAGCGCCATGAGCTTGGGCGCAATCTTCAAGAACTTTCAAATCAAATTCCTTTGCTATTTCCATAATGGATTTCATGTCAGCAGGTTGTCCATACAAGTGCACGGGAATAATAGCTTTAGTTAGAGGAGTTATTTTTTGACGAATTAAATTGACATCTATCGTATAATTATCGGGATCAATGTCTACAAATATAGGTTTTGCTCCAACTGAAGAAACCGCTTCCGATGTCGAGATCCATGATATTGCAGGTACCAATACTTCGTCCCCTACTTTTATACCCATTGCCTTAAGCAATATCTCAATAGAATCTGTGCCGTTAGCGCATGCAATACAGTATTCAGCTCCAATAAATCCCGAAAACAACTTCTCAAATCTAGTTATATTAGACCCACCAATGAAAGCTGTGTTTTCCAATGAGGTTGCAATGCATTCGTCAATCTCTGATTTAAGGTTTTGATATTGCCTTTTTAAATCTGCAAAAGGAATCATAATAATCTAATTAGTTTGGCTGGGTTTCCAGCGTAAACACCTGATTTAGTAATGTCTTTTGTAACAACACTACCAGCTCCTATTACTACATTTTCTGATATTCTAACAGGAAGGATTGTTGCGTTAGAACCAATATGAACATTGTTGCCGATTTCTGTTGACTTCCATTTTGATTGATCTCCACCTGCCGCTTTTCCATCTGAAAACAAGTCGTTAATAAACATGACACCATGCCCTATAAAACATTTTTCTCCTATGTTTACGAGCTCACAAACAAATGAATGTGATTGTATTTTTGAGTTTTTCCCAATCGTAACATTTTTCTGTATTTCAACAAAAGGACCAATGAATACGCCATTTCCAATTGTACATCCGTATATATTGACAGGTTCGATAACTTTGACATCGATTCCAAATTGTACATCAACTATACTTGAAGGGTATAGTTTTAGTTTATTTTCCATGAATTTGTAAATATATTTTTTCAATTATTTCAACTGTTTTTAACCCTTCAAACATGTTCGTGGTTACACTCGCACCATGATTAATAACTTGAACGACATTTTGATAAACCCTATCATGATTTGACATACTTCCTTGATATTGACCATAGTTGTTTGCTTTGTTTCCTTTTTCGAGTTCTGGTGGTTTTTCTATTCCTTTGACCTCAAAATATTCCAATTCATTTAAGTACTGACCACCAATTTTGATCGAACCATTTTCAGCAAATATAGTAAGTGAACCTTCCATATTTTTATCATAGCTATTAACAGTATAGTTAATCGTACCAACAGCTCCATTTTGAAATTTTAGTGCAACGACACCAGTATCTTCAAATTCTATAATTTCTTTATGATTAAAATTTTCTCCAAATGCAAATGCTTCACTAACATCTCCGTTTAAATAATATAATAGATCCACAAAATGACTAAACTGAGTATACAATGTTCCGCCGTCTAAATCTTTGGTGCCTTTCCAGCTGTTTTCATAATAATTCTCATTCCTGTTCCAAAAACAGCTCAGCTGAATATTATAGACTTTGCCTAAAGTTCCATTTGAGATCAACTCCTTTACGGCTTTCACAGGTGGGTTGTACCTATTTTGCTTAATAATGAATAATCTCTTGTTTGCTTTTTCTGCTGCTTGAATCATTTCCCCACAGTCATATGACGATAAAGCCATTGGCTTTTCACAGAGAACATGTTTGCCTGCTTGAAGGCCTAATATACTGTGTTGCGCATGTAGTCCATTTGGGGAGCAAACGGAAATAATGTTTACGTCCTCATCTTTTAATAACGCTTTAACATTGTTGTATGCCTTTGCTTGATATTTTTCCGCAAGCGATTCAGCTTTTTCATTAATGATATCACAACATGCCACCAATGTACATTGGTCAGTGTTATTAATATGTTCCGCATGTCTTTGGGCGATGCGACCGCAACCAACAATTGCAAAATTTATAGTGCTCATAATGGATTACTTTGAAAATTATAGAAGTTTAAATAAAAAACTAGCATCCAATCTCTTAAAAATGCAAGGCTAACTTTTTTTTTTGAATCATGTTATCAATAATGTCATTTTTTTGAAGTAAAAACAAATATTTGTGTACTATAAACTAGGTTTTTATTTTTGTAATTAATAGTTAACCTTTCAACAAGTAGTGATAGATATAAAAAAACCGAGTAATTTTTGTTTAATCTCTTCCAGAAATCCAAACCGTAAGAGGGCATCTTGAATATTTTTTTATTTAATATGTTGGAAAAACCATATTCATCGAATTTATTTATGTACGTCGTTTCGATCCTTTGATTTATGATTTTATTGTTGAATGATTTTACATTGATCTGTTCAAACAAAATGACTTTCCCTTGTGGTTTTAATTTTCTTTTAAACATTTTGATTATTTCCTCAAACTGATTTTCGTTAATATGCTGGAATACCCAACATATGTATATTTTATCAATCGAATGATCTTTAATTTTATTCTCCAAATGAGTTAATTCAAAATAATCAATATTTGGTTTAGAATTTATTTCGATTGCTTTATTTATCATTTCTTTTGAAATGTCAGTGGCATATACTTGTTGGCATTTTGGAGAAAATATATTTGAAATTCTACCAATACCACATCCATAATCCAAAAGCACCTCATTTTTTTTTGCGTGAACATATTTAGCTAAATAATATTTGGTGATAAAGTCTCGATAAATATTAGAAAATGATGCATCGGCACTTCCTGAAGCATCAAGAACAGCATCGATTCCAGAACTATTTAAGGCTCGTTTATCAAATTCCTTGACTACTTCCTCTTTATCAATCTGATCATTAATTTCCATATTTTATAATTTAATTTTTTTAAAACTATTTCTATACTGATTCCTTCTTTATTCTTGCCACCAAATCTATTTTTGAACCTCGATATGCCAACTGAGAATTTTTTATTGGTCTCATCATAATTATCTGCGACTTGGCCTAAATAATATTTTTCATAACCTAATTCTTTTAATTTCAGAATAACATTATATTGAAGAAACTGACCTGCTCCAAAGTTATTCTTTATGTTTCCTCCAAATGTATAATCGGCAACTTTACCATTTAATTGAACAAGAGCGGCACTTAAAATGACTTCTCCTGACTTGACAATGAAGATTCCACATTTATTGTATACAGATAATTTCTCATACAGATATCGAATGTAATCTTTGTTCGGCATATCTTTTGTTTGATTCAAATATGTTTTTTCAATCAGGTCAATTAAAATTTGAATTTCTGAAATTTCATGAAAAGCCAAATTCTCTTTTTTAGCTCTGTTAATCATGTTCCTATGTTTGGAATGCATATTTGCTTGGATTTCCTCAATACTTTGCTTGATGTCAATATAATTTATACCCCATTTTTGTCTTTTAAGTGATGAATTATCTATGTTCAAAGGTTCATCACCGTAATAGGAGGAGTATTTAAAAAAAGTGATTTTTTTTGTGCGAAATAATTGTTTTATTTCTGCACTAAATTCTTTATCAATCTCACTTTTTAAGATTGTTTTATTTTCGTTGTCAAAAAGGAATTCTCCAAATATTGATAACTGCTTGTACAACCATGGAAATTTCTTACTTTCATAATAGTACAGTTTCACTCCAGCAATTAATTGATTATTAACATAATATTCTATGTAGATGGGAGATAAATTGAAAAACATTTGAACTTCATCATAGAATGTTGATTGTAAAATATTTCCATTTTTTTCTGACAATTTATTCCAGTCAGAAATCGAACTTGGCTTAAAATAATTAATTCTAATATTTTTGTTCATTAAATATTGTTATTAACGAATTTCTACCAATGTTGAAAAGTGAATCAATTATACTTAATGAGAAGTCAACATTGTAATAATTTGTGTATTTTTCTGGAGTAAACTTAGAATATTCAATATCGATATTATTTGTTCTAAATAATGATTCATCATGATAATCTCTCCCTCCATTTCCCGAGAAATATTTTGAGCAATTCAATTTCTCACATATTTGTATAATCCGACCATTTCTTTCACAGTTTGAAATATTTAATTCACTTGCGATTGAAAAGTTAGTTTTGATATTTAGATATTCTGATATCAGTAAAATTGCTGTGTAATTAAATTCTGATAAATTATTTGATTCATTTTTAAATATCTTCTCGATCAATGGGAATGTTTCATCAAAATATTTTGTTTTCTTATAATTAAGAAATATTGTTTTTAAGTTTTTTTGTTTCCAAGTTGATTCAACATAATTAATTTCATTAATCTTTTTTGTTTTTGATTTAATTATTGGGTTTGAAAGCCAAATATGTCCTTGATGTGTATTAATTTTTGTACGATTGGTAATTGCTTTACTTCCACCAATTTCAATATCTACATTATCTAAGAATACAAATTCGTCTACCCTATCTATTTTAATAAAGTATCCAATCCAGGGTAAAAAATTTGGTTGATGAATGGCGCAAATATTATTCATGAGCTAATTGTTTGTAGAATTCTTGAATCTTGTTTTTTTCATTATCCCAACTTATCTTTTTTGCAGTTAGATCAGAATTGCTTTGGTAATATTTATAATTGGATAAAATAGATTTATAGCCATTTAAATAAGCGTTCTTTTTATCTGCATTAATACATACGCCACATTTATTAGGTTCAATTATTTTCACATATTCAGGTTGACATGTAGCTAATACAGGAATTTTGGCTTGAATATATTCAAATAACTTATTATCCAGTGCATACCAGTACGATAAATCATTTTTATTCCAAGTTGGAACCAATCCTACATCTGCAGAAGAAAGATATTGATTTATTTCTTCGGGCTTTATTTTGTCATGAAAATGAACATTTTCAATATTCATTTTTTTGACATAATTCATTACTTGTAATGAATGTTCATTTTTTGTGCTAATTACAACAATAGCTACGTCAATTTCATTTTTAAATTCTTGAAAAACTTGCTCAATGTTCAATGAATTAAGGTAAATGTTGGCCCCGATAAAAACTAAAATTTTCGTTTTAGGTGAAATATTGAATTTTTCTCTTAATACATTTGATTTATTTTGATTTGGAATATATTCTGGACAATTCCGACTAACTAAGATCTTATTTTTGAAATTAAAATATTTTTTCAAGTTTGAGGCAATCGAATCATTTACAGTTATTATGTAGTCTACATGCCTTGAATTTTTCAACTCTCTTCTAATGAAATATTTCCTGACTAAAATTGATTTGAGCATTATGGTCCAACTCTCAAAGTTTGTGCTATTTATTGGCCAAGAATGAAACAGCTCATGTGAATCATAAATAAGTTGTACCGATGGTCGATTTTTTTTGATCGAAACGCCAATACTAAGCATCGTTTGATCATGGCAATGGATATAATCAAAATGAAAATTATTTTCAATATATTCCCCCCATTTTTTGTGTGTAAGAAATTTCTTTGGATCAAAAATTGATTTATCGAATATTCGAATAATTTCAATCCCATTTTGGAGCTCTTTTTCAGCTAATCCGTTTGCTCTTGTGCATATCATTTTTATTTCAAAACCTACTTCCATTAATGCAAGTGCTTCCCTCGAAACTCTTCTGTCATTAGTAAAAGGGTTATCCAATAACATCAAGATTGTTTTCATAATCACTATAAAATTAAACGAACTACTTCAAAACATTCAGCATATTTACAACCTGACTGAACACCTCTAGTAATTGCATGCGAGTATACGAAATCTTCTTGCATGTAATCTCTCGAAGATTGCGATTTATACTCCTTTAAGGCCTTAAATTTCGCATCAACATTTTCGTTTGAAAGTTTCACAAAGCACCTTGTTTCAAAAGTGATGTTATTCCATAACAATTCGTAGGCAAAAATGCTTGTGTTTTTGAAAGCCCTAAGACCTTCATGTGCAACAGTTGTATGGTCTTGATGAATATCATTTAGCGAAGGCATTAATACTAAATCTGGTTTTATTTGTTTTTTTAGTTTGACCAAGTCTTCTAATATTTCTTGACGAACATAATTTAGTTTGCGGACTTTGTGTTTGAAAATGTGAAGATTTTTTTGCTCAATTCCCAAAGTCTTTGTTGCTCGTTTAACTTCGATTTCTAAAATGTTTTTTGGATAATTATTTGGCACGGATTCCTCTGCGGTACTAAATGCAACATAATGTACTTCATTTCCTTCATCAATCATCCTATTTATCGTTCCACCCGCTCCAAGTTCTCCATCATCAGTATGAGGTGCTAAAACGAGTACTCGTTTAAATTTGTTTAATTTCATATTCGTTTGGATTATAATTTAGTTAATACCTTTTTAAGGTTTTCATATTGAGTTTTATACGTATAATAGTTATTAAATAATTTTATTGAATTCTCTCCAAAACATTTTCTTTTATTTTCATCATCAATTAATTCAATGAGTTTATCTACCCATTGTTCCATTCCATCAGCTATAGAAACATCTTTGCCATCTTTTACGAATTCAGAAATTGCTACAGGCGAACAAACTTGTGGAGTTCCCATCAATAAGAATTCTTGATGTTTCATTGCGATTTTACCCTTAGTTCTTAAATTTTGAATATGAAATGGAGAAATACCTATATCGAAGGTTGCTAATTGTTTGTAGTAATCATCTCCAAAAGAAATATTTTCATTTTCAATTCCTTTAAGCTCCTCATTAAACTTTTGACGACAGATATATTTAAACTTAAATTTTCTGTGTTTACTTAATTCTTTAAGTGCTGGAATTAGTTCCAAAATAAATTGAAAATTACCAGGACTTCCCATCCATCCAATAATTGGGATACTTTCTATTTTATAATCTAATTTCCTTATGTAGTTCTCTTTTGAGATGGTCCAAAACACTTGGGTCACTTTGAACCTCTTTCCATATTCTTCCTTGAGATATTTATATCCAACAGTTAATTCATCAGCTGATTTAAATACTGACTCCATCAACTCCGGATTATCTAGATAATCACCGCCATCAGTTGAATCAACCACAACCTTCGATACTATTCGATTAAGTCTAGATTCAATAAAAGCGTTTTTACGAGGATAAAATGGAATAATAGATCGTCCAATCCAAACTACATCATATCTGTGCAATTTTAATATTTGGGCAAGCCTTCTCCACATGCATAGGGCAAAATACATATATCTATGTGCGTAATTTCCTTTGGATATTTTTTCGATTCCTTCTTGAAAATTATTAATATAGAAGTTATCGAAAATGAAACCATCATTTTCAAAATGCGTTTTCCATTCACCCATTCTTATATTTGATCCTATTTGGTCGGGTGGACAATACCAAAATGCTGCTATTTTTTTCACCTCTCGTTTTTTCTTTTTTCTAAAAAAGATTGAATATAGTAAAACAATAAAATTTACTGTCTGCTCAGTAATTATAAGCCAAACATATGCTGATTTCCTTGTGAAATGGTTCATTTAATTGAGTGTAATTTGGTCTTTAAATTTGATGATATCCTTTTTGAGTCAAATCATAAAACAAATAAAATAAAATATAATATTTTATTCTGGGCATTATAGAAATCATTTTTGTTATGTCCAATTAACGAATTGAAAGCGAGAATTAAAGAATTGATGTGAATCTAATATTTCAAAGAATCGAATGTTATGGTTTGTTTACAACAATGTTCGAATCAAGTGGTATGTTTTTTCAATTTCATTACTAATATCATAATGATGATTTCCAATAAATAAACCATTCTTTTCAAGGTGTTCAGCATTTGTTAATTCACCATGTATTTCATAATTGTAATACTTTAACACATCATTTTTTAAAAAATTACCGGAAACTATTGGTCTACATTCGATTTCATTTTTTGAAAATAATTCAATTAACACTGAACGTTGAAATGAACAGTTATCTCGGAGGATTATGGAAAAACCAAACCATGAGCTTTCACCGATTTCTTTTTGTATTTGAATCATTTTAAGTTGAGAAAAAAGCTTTATGAAAAACTTAGCGTTTTTTCTTCTGGCATCAATGATTTCGTCTAGTTTCTTTAGTTGTTGAATTCCCAAAGCACCATGTAATTCACCAGGTCTGAGGTTATACCCAGGTAACACAAACTTAAATGATTCATTAAAATCATCGTCTGATTTTATACCAGTAACATGATTTTTTTTGGGTAGATGCCTCGTCCATCCATGCGAGCGAATGGAAAGCATTATATGAAATAACTCTTCATCATCAGTGGTGACTAGTCCTCCTTCCATCGTACTGATATGATGACTGAAAAAAGTGCTGTAAGAACCTGCAATTCCAAATGTTCCTGCTTGTTTACCATTAAACTTCGCTCCTAATGACTCACAATTATCCTCAAATAAATAAATGTTTTTAGTTGAAATTAAATCATTGATATAGTCAAATTTATTAGGGTTTCCCAAGAGGTTGACAGTGACTATGAGCCTAGTTTTGTCGCAAAGAGCAGATTTTAAAGATTCTAAGTCGTAATTTAAAGTTTCTTTATCAATATCAACGAATCTGCATTTTAATCCATATTGTTGTAATGGATGATATGTAGTTGACCAAGAGACAGCAGGAACTATTACAATATCTCCTGTTTTTAAGGGGTTCTTTTTTTTGAAAAATAAAGAGGAAATTGCAATCAAGTTTGCAGAAGAACCAGAATTTACCATTATTGCAAATCTTGTTTTCATTTTTTTTGCAAAGTCTTTTTCAAATTTCTCCACTTTTGAACCCATTGTAAATTTTCCAGAACGGATGACTTCTTGCATTGCATCATATTCACTATGATCCCAAGTAGAATTTGCTAATTCATATTTCAATTTAAAATATTTTTTAAGTAATAATTATACGTCAGTTTAATACCATCTTCTATAGAATGCTTAACACCGAGATTCAGTTTGTTTTGAATTGAATTATCGACTAATTTTTGTTTCATACCTATAGGCTTGTCTAAATCAAATGCGAATCGACCTTTAAATCCAATTATTTTTGCAATAGCTTTATAATAATCTAATATACTATAATCTACGCCTAATCCTATATTCATCGTTTGAGGAATTGATTTAAAAATAGGAATCATGTCCCAAATTATTTTTGCAAAGTCTCCGGCATACATGAATTCCCGTCTCGCTGTGCCATCTCCCCATATTTTAATTTCATCTGCATTACTTATAACCGCCTTATGAATTCTTGAAATAACAGCAGGAATCATATGTGCATTGTGCGAATCGAATTT
>Ga0206130_10005147_pt1 | contig 15655 bp, 12 predicted proteins | sample Helgoland_Spring_9_FD_148637 | JGI IMG/M metagenome (GOLD analysis project Ga0206130, IMG submission 148637) | Pelagic subsurface seawater microbial communities from Kabeltonne, Helgoland, North Sea - Helgoland_Spring_Bloom_20160512_1 | ecosystem: Environmental > Aquatic > Marine > Epipelagic ... | reverse complement strand
ACATGTCGCTCATCGGAATCGATCGCGACCCAGTCGCCCGAGCGGCAGCGTCAAAACGACTGGAACGTTTTGGTGATCGGGCCACGGTTGTTGCTGGACGTTTTGATGACATTGCCGACTTGGTCGCAGGGTGCGAACCCCATGGCCCAATTACTGGCGTGCTTTTCGACCTTGGTGTGAGTTCACCCCAGTTTGACGACGGCGAACGCGGATTTAGCTATCGGTACGACGCCCCCCTTGATATGCGGATGAATCAAGACGATTCGTTGACCGCCGCCGAGATCGTGAACACTTGGTCGCACCAAGACCTGACTCGGCTGCTTCGAGATGCTGCCGATGAGCGATTTGCTTCTCGCATTGCTGCCCGATTGATCGATAACCGGCCCATCGCAACAACAGCGAAACTGGCAGAGATTGTGACCGCCGCGATCCCAGCGGCCACCCGCCGAACCGGCGGTCATCCCGCGAAACGAACATTCCAAGCATTGCGTATTGCAGTGAACGATGAACTTGCACAAATCCCGCGGGCTGTTGGTGACGCCATCGACCTGCTTGTCACGAATGGTCGGGGAGCAGTGCTCTCCTACCACTCCGGTGAAGACCGACTGGTGAAAAAGGCGATTGCACTCGCCGAAACTGGCGGCTGTGAGTGCCCACCCCGGCTGCCGTGTGGATGCGGCGCCGACCACAAAGCCCGGCCACTCGCACCCAAGCTCCGTCGGGCAACCCAAGACGAAAAGGACACGAATCCCCGCAGCTCGAGCGCGTTGCTTCGCTGTTTCGAACGGATCTAACATGGCGCAAGACACAGGGACAACGGCCGCAACCGCACGACTGACCGCCGCTTCGGGCGGGCACCAAGAACCACGAACCAAACGGGACTTCGGGGTCATCGAAGGTCGTCTCGACACCGCAACGCGAATACTGCGATTTCTCGGAACGACCGTGCTGGTCACGTTCATCGTCGGGCTGGTCGGCGCTTTGGTGCTCCATGCGACGATCATCGAGAACCAGCGAGATCTCGACTCGCAACGCAACGATATTGTGCGTATCGCAGCGGACACCGAAGGTATGCGCTCTGAGCTTGCCGAACTGGAGGCCCCGGCCCGGATCGTCGACGAGGCTCGTGCGCTCGGCATGATCGAAGCACCCTCGATTGAGTACCTGACGGCACCCGGAGCAACACTTGATGAACGCACCTTGAGCATCGCTGCAAACCAACTGCGAGATAACGGGTGAGTACACGTATTCGGGACCCGAAGTCGCGCGCGCCACGAAACCGATCCACGCCACAGAGCCGGCCGGAGCGCCCTGCCCACCCGCCTCATCACGGTCGCCGCCAGGGCACTATCCGAGGAAGCGCCCAAAATGGCACGCACGCGATACCTCATCCGAAGTGGCGCCTTCTCGCCGTGATGCTGGTCATGACCCTACTTGCAGGTGGGCTGACCTATCGGTTAGTCGAACTCCAACTGCGCAACGCCGAAGACTACGTGGAGATCGGCCGTCAACAACGTTTCCGCACGGTCCAACTGGCTGGAGGGCGGGGCGACATCCTTGATCGAAACGGAAACTCACTGGCGACATCCCTGCCGAGCACGTCGTTCTTCATCGATCCCAAGTTCGTCGAGGATCCCATCGGCGATGCGGTGCGACTTGCCCCAGTGCTGAACATGCCGATCGAGGATGTACGGGCGTTGCTAGGCAGCTCGGGCAGGTTCGCGTGGCTCAGTCGTCAGACCACCGAAGCCAAAGCGGCAGAGATCCTTGCGCTCGACATTCCTGGCGTTTTCACCACAACGGAACCAGATCGTTTCCAACCGTCTGGTGCGGCATTAGCTCGCTCGGTGATCGGTAACGTCGACGTCGACAGCATTGGCGTAAGCGGTATTGAGAAGATCTACGACGATGTGCTCACGGGTCAGCCCGGCGAGTTGTCCCTTGAGATCGGCCGCGGTGGTCCAACTATTCCCGGCCAGCGCGAAGTCAGCCGCCATCCGATTCCTGGAGCCGATGTTGTCCTGACGATCGACCGTTCGCTCCAATTCGAAGTCGAGCGAGTGCTCGCCGAGCAGGTCCAGGCAATGGGTGGCAAGGGGGGCGTCGCAATGGTGTCTGACCCCACCACCGGCGAGATCCTGGCGATGGCCAGCGTCATCCGCAACGACGAAAGCGAGATCGTGAGCACGTCGCTCAACATGGCGACCTCGTGGTCGTACGAGCCGGGTTCAGTCATGAAAGCGATGACCTTCGGTTCCATCATCGATGCGGGGATCGCTGACAGCAGCTCCATGTCGGTTGTGCCCGACTCCTATGAGCTGGGCGACTACACGTTCACGGACTCGTCGCCACACCCCACCTACGAGATGTCGGTCGCCGACATCATTACCGTCTCGTCAAACGTCGGCACCGTCCGCTGGGCCGAACAACTCGGCGGCACACGCCTAGATACGTATCTGCGAGATTTTGGATTTGGGTCGCCGGCGAATCTCGGTTTCCCCGGCGAAACCGCAGGCTTGATGATCCCGCCAGATAGCTGGGGTGGTCTGGCAACAGCGACCACCGCCTTGGGTCAGGGCATCTCTGTGACGCCAGCGCAGATGCTGGCCGCGTACAACACGATCGCAAACGACGGTGTGTACGTCCCATTACAGATGGTTCGCGAAGTCGTACGATCCGATGGAACGCACGAGGTGCCGCCGATTCCTGAAGCACGTCAGGTGATCTCACCGAATGCTGCCGGCCAGGTCCGGAACATGCTCGAAAGCGCTGTGGCGGTCGGCACCGGCGTGAATGCACAGGTTGACGGGTACCGCGTCGCAGGCAAGACGGGAACTGCTCGCAAGCCGCTTGATAGCGGTCAGGGTTACGAAGATGGCGCCGGCAACTTTCGCTACATCACAACCTTCGCGGGTTTCTTGCCTGCAGATGAACCGGAGCTGTCCATTATCGTGACGATCGACCAGCCGACTGCGTCGATCTATGCCGGGCACGTTTCCGCACCGGCGTTTGCCGACATCGCCTCCTACGCCGTGCGCCATTTTGGCATTGCCCCGCCTCCAGCGATCGCTGCCGGTCAGGCTTTTGTTAAACCCCAATTTGCTGCGCCTGGTGCTCAGGAACGTGTCGTAAGCGAAGTCGCCACGCTTGCGGTCGCAAGCCCAGCCGCTCCTGACCCAGCCGCACCTGCAGCTGCTCCCGTGGGCGTCGAACCAGAGGGGCAGGGCGATGGTGGCGCAGGCGACAGCTTTGAGTTGGAGCCCGAGGGCTGATATGCGGTTCGAGGAACTAGTTCGCGAACTCGCCTCGGTTGTGTCTCTCGGTCCGACGGGATTTGCAGACCCGACTCGTAACCCGGCGACCCGCAATGTCGAGATCACCGATGTTGTGCACGATTCACGCGCGGCCGCTCCGGGTGCGATCTTTTGTGCCGTGCCTGGCCTGACCGTCGATGGTCACGACTTTGTCGACGCTGCGTTAGCACAAGGTGCTGAAGCTGTGCTCGTACAACATGCGGTCCAGACCGATCGGCCGCAGATTCTGACAGAGAGCGTCCGCCAGACAATGGCCCACGCTGCAGCGATTGTGCATGGGCACCCGAGTAGATCCCTTGCCGTCTTCGGGATAACCGGCACGAATGGCAAAACCACGACCACCCAGTTGCTTCACAGCATCGTGAACTCAGCGGGCCGACGGTGTGCCGTGATCGGCACGCTCGGCGGCGTGCACACCACACCAGAGAGTCCCGATCTCCAACGCCAATTCCGTTCTCTGGTCGACGACGGCGGCGACGTGATCGCGCTCGAAGTCAGCTCGCATGCACTCGATCAGGGCCGGGTCGACGCCACCCAGTTTGCGGTCGCCGCGTTCTCAAATCTCACACCAGACCACCTTGACTACCACCGCACCATGGATGCGTACTTCGAGGCCAAGAAGCAACTCTTCGACGGTCGAGCCCAAGCGGAGATCATCAACATCGACGATCCATGGGGCGTGCGTCTGGCTGACGAACGACCGGACGCAGTTCGCGTGTCGTTGGACGACATCAGGATCCATCACGAGTCGCTCGCTGGGACCCGCTTCACATGGCGAAACCATGAAACCTGGGTGCCCTTGCCCGGCCGGATGAACGTTGCTAACGCACTTATGGCAGCCGAGGCGGCTCGCCTGCTCGGACTGAGCGAGACTCAAATCGTCACCGGCCTTGCCGATGCGGCTTCCGTGCCCGGTCGTATGCAGACGGTTGGGGCAACTAACGATGAGCGACCGACAGTTGTCGTTGACTACTCACACACCCCCGACAGTATCGAGGTCGCGCTCGCCACGTTGCGAGCCGTAGCTCCCGGTGCTCGGCTCTCCATTGTGTTCGGGTGCGGCGGCGATCGCGACCGGAAGAAACGTCCACTCATGGCCGCAGCAGCAGAAGCTGGCGCCGATCGTGTTTATCTGACGAGTGACAATCCTCGATCCGAAGAACCCATGGCCATCATCAACGACGCGATCAAAGGCTTTACCGCACCTGCCACCGTGGTGATCGAGCCTGACCGAAAGGCAGCCATCAAGCGTGCCATCATCGATGCTGCTGCGGGTGACGTGGTGCTCATCGCCGGCAAAGGTCACGAAAAGACGCAAACGATCGGCACCGATGTGCTTCCATTCGACGACGTACACGTCGCATCCGACCTGCTCGAGGCAGACAACACATGATCAGACTCCTCATCGCAACCGCAGTCGGACTGGTGGTGTCGCTCATCGGTACTCGTTTCCTAATCGGCTGGTTCACCACCCACAGCTTTTCTCAACCAATTCAAGAAGATGGCGTTCAGTTACACCGAGAGACCAAGGTCGGTACGCCCACGATGGGCGGCATTGCACTGATCGCCGGAATCGTTATCGCCTACATGGTGAGCGATCTCTACAACGGGATTTACACCCGCAGCGGGCTTCTGGTGATCTTTGCGATCGTGGGCTCAGCGGCTGTTGGATTCCTAGACGACTGGATCAAGGTCAAGCGCGAACGTAACCTTGGTCTCAGAGCCCGGGCCAAGATGGCAGGGCAGTTCACCGTAGCGACCTTGTTCGCGGTGTTGATGGTCACACTCACCGACGTGCAGACCCAGATCTCGTTCACTCGTTGGGATTCGATCGGTATCGATCTCGGCCCCGTTGGTTGGTGTGTCTTGGCAGTGCTGATGATCGTGGCCACAAGTAACAGCGTGAACCTGACCGACGGCGCCGATGGCCTCGCAAGCGGCGCGGCGCTTTTTGCATTCGCAACGTTCACTGCAATGGCGTTTTGGATGTTCGGTAACCCTGAGATCTATCAGGTGGAACATGCCCTTGACCTGGCCGTGGTCGCAGCCGGCGGCGTTGGCGCGTGTGCAGGGTTCCTGTGGTGGAACGCAGCCCCAGCTCAGATCTTCATGGGCGATACCGGATCGCTGGGCCTTGGCGCCGGCCTCGCTGCGTTAGCGCTCGCGACCAACACGCATCTGTTGTTGCCGATCTTGGGTGCGCTGTTCGTGGCCGAAACGATGTCGGTCATCATCCAGGTCGGAGTGTTTAAGCGCACCGGTAAGCGGGTCTTCCTGATCGCACCGATTCATCACCATTTCGAGATGCTCGGTTGGCCCGAGACACGCGTCATCATTCGTTTCTGGCTGCTCGCAGGGTTTGCCGCGGCTATGGCACTGGGCATCTTCTACGCCGACTTTCTTTCCATTCCAGGCGCTGTTGAGTAATGCGTCGGATGATGGTGATGGGAATGGGAATAACGGGTCGGGCTGTGACCACGGCCTTGCAGCGCCGTGATATCGATGTGATCGCCCTCGACGACCGAATCTCTGACGATTTGTTGTCGTGGACAGCTGACCATGGTGTGTCGGTTCATGCCCCCGCAACGGTTGACATAGCGGCACTTTTACGCGGCGTCGACGGCGTGCTTCCCGCTCCTGGTGTGCCAGACCATCATCCCATCTTCGGTGCTGCTGCCGAGGCTGGCGTGCCGGTCATGAGCGAGTTTGATCTCGCTGCAGGCTGGGACGACCGCCCGGTAGTCGCCGTCACCGGAACGGACGGCAAAACCACCGTGGTCACACTCATTGAACGGATGCTCGAGCACTCAGGGATTGCAGCCAGGGCCGTCGGTAATACCGACACACCGTGGGTCGAGGCGATTGATGATCCAACGACCGATGTTTTTGTCGTCGAAGCGTCCTCGTTTCGACTGGGTCACAGTCAACACTTCTCTCCCGCAGTCGGCACCTGGCTCAACTTCGGACCTGACCATCTCGACGCGCACCGAGACCTCGCCGCCTACGAAACCGCGAAGGCGGCCATATGGCGAGAACTGCAGCCGGGAGCGCTGGCTGTAGCCAATCGCGACGACCCAGTGGTGGCCCGTCATGCAAACACCCTGGTGGCAGGTGACACGGAGACATTCGGGGCGGGCGCACCTACAACGGCCGTCGACCATGGAGTCGTCGACGGAGTCCTCGTGAGCGGGACTCATGAACTAGTCGCAATCGACGAACTCGGGCGCGCTATGCCCCACGACATTCTGAATGGTCTGGCTGCTTCAGCCACTGCGATGCGGGTTGGCGCAACACCAGACTCGGTCGCCCACGTGTTGCGCAGCTTCACCGGGCTGGAGCATCGGGTGGAGTTCATCGCCGAAATCGACGGCGTCCGCTACATCAATGACTCCAAGGCAACCACACCCCATGCAGCAGCCGCAGCGCTGGGCGGATTTGACTCGATCGTGTTACTCGCTGGCGGGAAGAACAAGGGCCTCGCGTTCGACAACATGTTGGCCCACATTGATCGCATCACCCATGTTGTCGCTATCGGCGATGCGGCAACCGACATTGAATCCGCATTTGCGGGCCGAGCGCCTGTCACCATTGCTACTTCTATGCACGAGGCAATCTCACAAGCAGCCAAGGCCGCATCGCCCGGTGATGTGGTTCTGCTGTCGCCAGCCTGCGCATCTTTTGACTGGTATCGCTCGTATGCCCATCGGGGCCAAGACTTCGCCCGGATCGTTCGGGCCCGACTCACTCAAGGCACGCCATCATGACGGCAACCCGCAGTAGCCGACGAGCGGCAACTCGAACAACGGAACGTTCCGTGAAGAAACTCGCCACCAAAGGCGTGATGTCATCGTTGCGTCCGTTGCGGCACCCCAGCATGGTCGCTGGCAGGCGCACCATCGAGTTTGCAGTTCTTCTACTGCTGACGCTCGCACTGACTTTCGTCGGCCTCATCATGGTGCTATCGGCATCAACCGTCACTGGGCTGCAAGTAAACGGCTCCCCGTGGTTCCATCTGCAGCGCCAAGGAATGTGGGCGGTGATTGGTTTGCTTGCCATGGGCGTTCTAATGCGCCTTGATTACCGTGATGTCGCCCGATTCGCTCCGGTGATGATGACCGGTGCGACGGTCATGCTTGTTGCACTGTTGGTCCCAGGTGGCCATGCAGTCTCGGCCAATGGTGCGACCCGTTGGCTAAGTGTTGGGCCGTTCACCATTCAACCGTCTGAGTTCGCCAAGCTGGCGCTCGCATTATTTGTCGCTGATCTCATCGCCCGCCGGGCTCACCTCAGACACGACAATAGAGCCGTATTGATTCCGGTCATGTTCGTATCCCTCTTCCTGGCCGGACTTGTGCTGCTGCAGCCAAGTCAGGGCACGGCGACCATCATCGTGGCTGTCGCCATGATTCTGCTCTACCTCGGCGGCGTTTCGATCTGGTCGTTGGGTTCGGTCACGGTTGTGCTCGTGTCGGCATTTGCAGCGTTTGCGATGTCGTCGCCGTACCGGCGCGCTCGCATCGAGTCTTGGTGGGACCCGTTCAACGATCCCGATGGCGCCGGCTACCAGACGGTCCAGTCGCTTGTTGGTGTTGCATCTGGCGGGGTCGATGGCGTGGGACTAGGTTCCGGACGGGCGAAGTGGGGTTTCTTACCTGAGGCTCACACCGACTTCATCTTCAGTGTTCTTGCCGAGGAACTCGGCTTTATCGGTGGACTTATGCTCATCCTCTTTTATGTCGGACTCGTGATGTTCGGCTTGCGCGTTGCGTTCGCAGCGCCAGACAGGCTGGGAATGCTGCTTGCTGGTGGCATCACCACCGCCATAGCTATGCAGGCGTTTATCAATATCGGCGCCGCAATCAACGTGTTGCCGATCAGTGGCGTCACCCTGCCGTTTGTATCCATGGGAGGTTCGTCGCTCATGGTCAACCTGGCGGCTATGGGTGTGGTGTTGAACGTGGCGAGACAGATCGAACGATGAGCGACCGAGCCGGTCAGGTCTGGGCGGTGATTGCCGGGGGCGGGACATCCGGACACGTACATCCGGCGTTAGCAATTGCTGGTGAGCTAGTCAGCCGCGGTCGTTCCAAAGACGAGATTCACTTCATCGGCAGCGCGCGCGGTCTCGAATCAGAACTGGTGCCCGCACGAGGTTATGCCCTGACCGCATTGCCGGGCCGAGGGATCGAACGCACGATAAACCTCGAGAACGTCAAGTCGATCGCTGCGTTGGGCTTGGCAAGTTTTCACGCGTGGCGCACGCTGCGTCGGCTTGCACCTGCAGTGGTGGTATCGGTGGGTGGTTATGCCAGTCTGCCTGCGCTTCAGGCTGCTGCAGTGTTGCGCATACCGATCATCGTTACCGAACAGAACACGGTCCCGGGGGCGGCGAACCGATTTGGTAGCCGTTGGGCCAAGGCCTGCGCTGTTGCCTTTGCATCGACCGAGTTGCCCAACAAGGTGCATACCGGGAATCCGTTGCTTGGGTCAATCCTTGATATTGACCGATCGAATCAGATAGCGGTAGCCGAGGCCAAGGATCGGCTCGGTGTTGAGTCGGGCCGTCAGCTCGTCGCAGCGTTTGGAGGGTCACTCGGAGCTCGGCGAATCAACCAGGCGGTGGTCGACGCGACCACAATGCTTGCCGACCGCAGCGACGTCGCGGTGCGCCACATCATTGGTGACCGTGACTGGGAACTGTTTGGTTCACATAGAGTCGACGGGTCATTGCAGTATCAGCCGGTTCGATACGAGCGGGCCATGCACGATGTCTATGCGGCCGCCGATTTCGTCATCTGTAGATCAGGTGCGACATCGGTCTGCGAGATTGCGCAGACAGCGACCCCGTCAGTGTTTGTGCCGTTGCCGACTGCACCTGGTGATCATCAGACCAAGAACGCTCAAGCGCTCACTCAGACCGGTGGCGGTGTACTCGTACCCGACGCTCAGCTCGACGGCGCCAAGGTGGTGAGCCTGGTTCACGAACTCCTGGGTGATCACGCGAAATTACGCGAGATGTCAGAGCGCGCTGGTGAGCAGGCTCGCCCTAACGCGGCTTCAGACATTGCTGACCTCATCGAGATGCACGCCCGTGCCTAGTGATCCAGCGGTCGTGGTGGCAGACGTGTGTCCCGTCGTGCGCCCGATTGATCTGAGCGAGAACCGGTCGATCCATATCGTCGGAATTGGCGGCGCAGGTATGCGAGCTATCGCACGCATCTTGCTGGCGATGGGGCACCAGGTGTCGGGATCAGATCGAGCAGCTTCGCACTACCTCGACGAACTCGTTGCGCTCGGAGCGACCGTTGTCGTAGGTCATGACCCTGCGAACGGTGCCACAGCTGAACTGGTGACTCGATCCACCGCCGTGCCTCCTACCAATCCCGACATCATCGGGGCGATGGAACGAGGCACACCGATCTACTCGCGTGCAGAGATCCTGGCAGCCATCGTTGCCATACGACCTGCGATTCTTGTTGCTGGCACCCATGGCAAAACAACGACGTCATCCATGCTGTCGGTGGTACTCGAACATGCTGGGTGCGCTCCATCGTTTGTCATCGGCTCCGACGTAGCCCACTTCGGGACCGGGGCGCGGTGGGTGGACTCGGAGCACTTCGTTGTCGAGGCCGACGAGAGCGACGGCACTTTCTTGACACTTCCAGGTGCTCACGCCATCGTGACGTCCCTCGATCCCGATCATCTTGAGTTCTACGGTTCTGCCGAACGGCTGCAGGCAGCCTTTTGTGCGTTCGTCGATGATGTCCCAGGTATCACCGCCGTGTGTATGGACGACCCGGATACTCATGTCTTGCTCGATCGATCTGGTGTCGTGACGTATGGAAGCGCGGCTGATGCTGACCTGCGTATTAGCGACATCCTGGTCACGTCCGATACCACCAGCTTCGAGGTCTACTGGCGGGGTCATGGCATGGGTCCGGTCACGGTTGGACTGCCAGGCACGCACAATGCGCTCAATGCTGCGGCTGCACTTACCATCGCACTTGAACTCGGGGTTTCGTTCGACGACGCATCGGCTGGGCTGGCTCAGTTCACCGGAGTTGCTCGCCGATTCGAGGTTCGGGGCGAACATCTAGGTGTCCGATTTGTCGATGACTACGCACACCTGCCAGCCGAGGTCGAGTCAGCTATTGCTGCGGCTACCGGTGGTCAATGGAACCGCGTTGTTGCCGCGTACCAGCCTCACCGATATAGCCGCACCGAAGCGCTCGGTGCCACATTTGCGAACTCCTTTCGCGGTGTCGATCATCTGGTGTTGACCGATATTTATCCGTCCGGTGAAGATCCGAGGCCAGGCGTGACCGGCCGCATCGTCTTCGACGCCGTCACATCTGCCTGTCCGGAACTCTCGGTGAGTTGGCAGCCCACGCTGGACGACGTCACCAACCATCTAGCCGCATCACTGGGGCCAGGCGATCTGTGTTTGACGATGGGCGCAGGCGACCTCACCACCGTGCCCGATCAAGTGGTCGATCAGCTCCGCGTTCGCACCCCAGCTTCGATGGCGTGGCTTGTCGACCTCGTGGGAGACCTTTCGACTACCGAGGTTCGTTTCAACGAACCCATCGGAGCGCTCACGACGTATCGGGTGGGCGGGTCAGCGCTGGCCTATGCCCGAGTGTCGACAGTTGAGGACCTGGTTGCCTTGGTTTCCGGCGCGGCGAAGAATGACGTGCCGCTGCTGATGCTGGGCAAGGGTTCGAACATGCTGGTGGCTGATCGAGGATTTTGGGGTGTGGCCGTACAACTCGTTGGCGACTTCGAGACGGTGACCATCGACGGAACCACTGTCACTCTCGGCGCTGGTGTGTCGTTGCCAGCCGCTGCCCGTCGTCTGGCGTCGCAAGGACTCTCTGGTTTCGAATGGGCTGTAGGCGTACCAGGCACGGTTGGTGGCGCGTTGGCGATGAACGCCGGAGGCCACGGTTCTGACATGGCAGCTACCGTGACCAGAGCGACCGTGTTATCCGTCTTCACGGGCGAACTGTCGACTCGGAGTCACGACGATCTCGCCTTTGGGTACCGAACCTCATCGATCTCCTCGGCAGACATCGTGGTAGACGTCACCATGGACCTTGCACCCGGCGGATCATTGGGCGATGAGACACTCGGCGAAATTGTGCGGTGGCGACGCGAACATCAACCAGGTGGACAGAACGCTGGATCGGTGTTCACCAATCCACCGGGGGACAGTGCTGGCCGACTCATCGACGCCGCGGGTGGGAAAGGCATTCGGGTCCGCTCCGCTCATGTGAGCGAGAAACACGCCAACTTCATCCAGTCAGAACCGGGTGGTTTGGCCGAAGACGTTCGAGCCGTCATGGAGCAGGTGCGCCAACTCGTGTTGGACCATGCAGGCATCGAGCTTGTAGCAGAGACGCGCATGGTCGGTTTTCGATGACAATGCCGCACCCGAAATTTCGCGAACGGCGCGCCGAGGTAGAGGATCAGACGCAACGTTCTCGCCAACGCAGGCTGATCGTGCTGGCTGGCTTGATCGCTCTCGGCCTGCTCGGGTGGGCTGCCACACAGAGCGCTTTGCTCGACGTGGATGAGGTCCGCATTGTGGGTGCCGAGCGGACCTCGGCTGCGTACCTCCGCAACGTTGCCGGCGTCGAATTGGGCACGCCGGTCTTGGGACTGGACACCAACACGATCGAAGAACGGTTGGCGCTCTTGCCCGAAGTCGCGGCGGTCACGGTGGCGTCAAACTGGGGCGGACTCGTCACCGTCGAGATCACTGAACGTCTGCCTGTTGCTCGGATTGAGTCCGCCGATGGCACGGCCGTGATCGCTGGTGACGGATTGGTCCTTGAAATCATCGAACGGATCCCACTTGGAGGCGGCACCGGGTTGAGCGATACCGGGTTGAGCGATACCGGGTTGAGCGATACCGGGTTGAGCGATACAGGGGTGAGCACTACAGGGTTGAGCAATACAGATGAGGTTGGAGATCCAGCACCCCTCGAGCCTCTGCCGCCCGAGATTGACGTGTTACCCGAGATCGCTGGCGCCATGTTCTCCACCGATCGTGGTCGGCAGATTCCCGATGTGCTCGATGATGCACTGAGGGTGGCAGCGGTACTCCCCGCGGATATTTCGTCGGTAACCGACCGCATCGAGATCACCGTCGACTCATTGGTCTTAAAGGTGGTCGGTGGTGGCGATATTGCCTTAGGCGATGCTCGTGATCTCGATGCAAAATTCGATGCAGTGCGTGCGTTTCTTGCCCAAGTTGATCTGAGCTGTTTGGACACGTTGAATGTCCGAGCGCCCTCCGTTCCGGTGATACGCCGCACTCCAAACTGCTGAAGTCTGGACCCTCAGATCACGTTGGCCTTGACCTCAAGGACAACTCTGGCCACACTGTCATCACAAAACCTCTACTCGAAGTTCATGTTCAAACCCTTAAGTGTTGGTCGAGACTCTACAAGTTAAACCCTGCACTTCAGCTCTGGGGAGCTAGACTTTCCCCCAGCGCGAATGGAGCACCAGTGACTACACCAATCAACTACCTCGCAGTGATCAAGGTCGTCGGCGTCGGCGGCGGCGGCGTGAACGCCGTCAACCGCATGATCGACGCCGGCTTGCGAGGCGTCGAGTTCGTTGCGATCAATACCGATGCTCAGGCGTTGCTGATGAGCGATGCCGAAATCAAGATCGATATTGGACGTGAGTTGACCCGCGGACTGGGCGCCGGTAGCGACCCCGACATTGGCGCAGCTGCCGCCGAAGCCCACGAAGACGAGATCCGTACCGCCCTCGAGGGCAGCGACATGGTCTTCATCACCGCTGGCGAAGGCGGCGGTACCGGCACCGGTGCTGCGCCCGTCGTTGCCGATATTGCGAAGTCGCTCGGAGCTTTGACTATCGGTGTGGTCACCCGCCCATTCGCATTCGAAGGTCGACGCCGTTCCGTGCAGGCTGACCAGGGCATAAACAAGCTCAAGGAAAAGGTCGACACACAAATCGTGATCCCGAACGATCGCTTGTTGTCAATCTCTAGCGCAGACACATCGATCATCGAGGCGTTTCGAATCGCCGACGATGTTCTGCTGCACGGTGTGCAAGGCATCACCACGCTGATCACAACGCCAGGTTTGGTCAACACAGACTTCGCTGATGTCAAGATGATCCTCAACGATGCTGGTTCAGCACTCATGGGTGTCGGCGAGTCGTCCGGCGAGGAACGTGGCGTAGGAGCTGCGCGCAAGGCGATCTCGAGTCCGCTACTTGAATCCTCGATCGAAGGCGCCCGCGGTATCTTGCTGAACATCACCGGCAGCTCCACGCTTGGCCTGCTCGAAGTGAACGAAGCTGCTGAAATAATCCAAGGCGTCGCTCACCCCGATGCCAACATCATCTTCGGCACGGTCATCGACGAGAACATGGGTGACGCTATCCGTGTCACCGTTATCGCCGCTGGGTTCGACCGCTGGGCGGACGCTACGGCTCCCGCAGCAGCGGCAACGGCGCCTCCACAATCGGTCGCCCCGGCTGTAGCGCCTCCGGTCTACGATCCAGAAGAGATCGATGTGTTCGATGATCTCTCCGACCCGTTCGAAGAGATCCCAGCTCCGGTCGAAGCCGGTGCGGACTTCGACGACCTCGACGTTCCGTCGTTCCTCAAGTGAACCACAGCGGCCAATGACGCCGCTCATCGCACGCGAGTGCAACGGCCGAGTCGCTCGGCTAGCCCATACAACGCGAGCCGACGGTGATCTGTCACCGTCGAACGTCGCCAGCGACGAACTTCTGAAACGGCGCCGAGCACTTATCGCTCATCCGTGGCGCGCTGTCCGCCAAGTACACAGTGACCGGGTCGTCGATGTCACGCACAGCGAGCCGGAGGGCGATATCGCCGACGCGCTGATCACCGATGAATCCAACCTCGTTCTCGCGGTGCACTCAGCTGACTGTGCGCCGGTAGGTTTCATTTCTGACGGGGGAGCGGTCGCCGCTGCCCACGCTGGTTGGAAGGGGCTGGAGCTCGGCGTGCTCGAAGCTACCGTTCGTCGTATCCGTGATCTGACACCCTCGGGCGTTATCACTGCAGCGGTCGGCCCCCACATCCGGGCGGCGGAGTACGAGTTCGGTGCACGAGACCTTGAGCGGCTTCGCCACCGCTTCGGCGACACCGTCGCCGGGACGACCTACGCTGGTCAGCCAGCGCTCGACCTGACCGCCGCGATCGCCAGCGAGCTCGACCGCCTTGGTGTGGCCGTGGAAACATGGTCGGCCGATTGCACCGCCGGTAACGGCGATATGTACTGGTCATATCGAGCTCGGCGCGAACCGGGGCGTCTTGCCCTGACGGCTTGGATCGAGGATGCAGCCGATGACTGACCTGGGTTTCGACGAAGACGAAGTGTCACGCCGGCAGACGTCGCTGGCCGAGCGGCTCGACGCTGTCCAGCAACGTATGTTCGCAGTTGGCGGCGAGCATGTTTCGCTCCTTCCCGTCTCCAAAGGCCATCCTGTCGAAGCCGCTATTGCTGCCCGGCGCTTGGGTTTGCTTCAGCTGGGTGAGAACTATGCGCAAGACCTGGTAGCGAAGGCGCCGGTCGTTGCTGCCGCCGCCGGTGTTGTTGGCTGGCACTTCATTGGACAGTTGCAGAGCAACAAGGTTCGGCTGATGGTTGATCATGTGCATACATGGCAGTCCGTTGACCGGATCAAGGTCGGTCGTGAAATCGCGAAACGCGCACCTGGGTCGAGAGTGTTTGCCCAGGTGAACCTGTCGTCCGAGTCTCAAAAGGCGGGCTGCTCGTTCGATGAGATCGACGCGTTGGTGCAAGGGCTCCACGATCTTGGACTCGACGTCGCTGGACTGATGGGTGTTGGCACTGCTGCTGACGAGCGGGCGACCGCAGCTGCCTTTGGCCAGCTGCGAAGCAACGTCGACCGGCTCGGTCTCGCCGAATGCTCGATGGGGATGACGGCCGATCTCGAAGTTGCGATCCGTCAGGGATCGACGATGGTGCGGGTTGGTTCGGACTTGTTCGGGGCTCGGAAGTGACCCCTCCGCCTACTGGCCGTTCCTAGTCACTAGTATTTATTGACGCTCAACCCTTAGGGCGATGAGAAATGACTATTTGGAAAACCACTATGACCTGGCTCGGGCTCGGTCCAGATGCAGAGTACGAACAGGCCGGCGATCCACAGTCGTCGGGATTCAGCGACCCTGCGCTCCGGACGGATGCTCGGCCAGCAGGCTCGGTGCCTGCGTCTAGCACTGCGGCTCAGGGTCCTGTTGGTCCTATGACCGAACACGACCACAACGACTTCAGTGCGGTCCGTTCGTTGGGCCCCATGAGTGA
>Ga0206130_10005144_pt1 | contig 15659 bp, 14 predicted proteins | sample Helgoland_Spring_9_FD_148637 | JGI IMG/M metagenome (GOLD analysis project Ga0206130, IMG submission 148637) | Pelagic subsurface seawater microbial communities from Kabeltonne, Helgoland, North Sea - Helgoland_Spring_Bloom_20160512_1 | ecosystem: Environmental > Aquatic > Marine > Epipelagic ... | reverse complement strand
TTATATACAATCGATTGTGAAGAACGCGAAGATTATTGTAAAATGATGGATGTTTACAAGTTTCCAACGATAGCATATAAAATAGATGAAAGACCGTGGGGGAAATATGAAGGTGAAAGAGAATTAGAAAGCGTGAAAACCTTTTTAGACACATATATTGTAGATGGATGTTTACAGGATGAGGCATTATGTGATGAAAATGAATTGGATTACATGAAATATTTGGAACAGTTAGACGAGTTGGAAGAGTTGGTTCAAGTACATAATACTAAGATTGCTGGGATACAAGATTATTTTCACGACAAGGAGAAGAAACTTCAGGAAGAATATAAGTTGTTGGTTAATAACCAAACAGATTTGTTGTTGACAGAAAGAAAAAACTTTTCTTATATCAGAAAGGTAATGAATAAACGCGAGGTATAAATATAACCATCGTGTTTATAAATGAGACTATTGATATTTATGTTATGTATTAGCATGGTATATGGGTTCGGTCTTAATTTAAAACAATGTCATGATGAAGAACATAATAATATGGAGTTTCATGTGTGTAAGGGATTGAAAGAATATTCTAAAGTATATTTCCACGATGTTACCGGTGAAAATAATGTGAGATTGGTGAACAACAAATTATATAGGAATCATGGTCAATACACCTCCATGTATAAAAATAACATGTTGTATGTCGGTAAAGCGAAATATACGGACGAGGAATGGTTTGACGCATTCCACTATAAATATGACTAATATATTATTAAAATGAAATTTATTATCTTCTTTTTATTATTTACCTTATCTGCTGCTAGGTTTGCTAGATATAAACCTCTTTTATGTGATACGAAGGACACGTATAAATTATGCAATGCTTCTATGCACGGTGATTATATGGTTGGTGATAGAAGTATATATATTACACATGAAAACCAGCTCTTTATAGAAAATGGTGTACAATTTTGTGCATATAGATCGGGAAAATTAATAGTGCCTTCTACTAAGCTAGATTTAGAACAATGGGAAAGTATTTTAAACAACTATATAAACTGGTAATATGATATATAAAATGGCAGAATTAAACGCAGTAGTACAATTTATAGTAAAAACACCTAATGGACGGGGCTATGACGGAATGGCCGCTGGTAGTGGTTGGTTTTATAAACACAATGACGAAACGGTTATTATTACAAATGCCCATGTTGTAAATGGAGCAGTATCGGTTTTCATCAAATTACCAGCTGAACATAATACAAATATTCGCGTTTATCCTGTAGGAATAAGTACGGACATGGATTTGGCAGTGTGTAAAATGGAAGAATCATCTCTTAAAAAGGTTTTAGCTACACTTAAAGACAGGTATGGGGTTGATGAAATCCCTACTTTAGAAATGGGTGATTCGGACGCTGTTCATCCTACCAATTTTAAAGACTTGAATGCACCTAGAGTTATTACTAGAGGATACCCACACGGTACAGAGTACCAGATTTTCACAGATGGACGTGTTTCTGGTATTAAACATGCGAATGAACAAGAATATATTGTGACAACTGCTACGATTGAACCCGGAAATAGTGGCGGTCCATGTGTGAATGAAGCAGGTAAAGTTATTGGGATAAACAGTATGAAAATGACGAATGCGACTGAAACCAATATTATTATACCATCGAACCGTGTTAAACGTGTTTTAAATGAACTATTAAACAACCGAACCAATATCGAAGTGGTGAAAAGACTTCTATATCAACAAAAGGTTATTACAGAGTTACAGAAACAGTTTGCAAATGCTCAAATTACTCAGTTAGCTGAAGATGGGTTGGAAATAAATGAAATGAAAGTTAATAATGTTTGGGAGCAACATAATTTGGGCGGCTTTAAAAAGGATTCGAATGGTAGAATAACAAGAGTATCTATAAGCGATTGGTATCAAAAACATGTGGCAGATCGGGAAAATTCTTACTCGTTGTTTAAACAGGTGATGGAACATATTCACAGTGACCAACCAGAAGAAGTAATTAAAATGAGAAAAGATGGATTCCAGAAATTTTGCGAACCATCTGAAATTACGATTAAAGTTACAGAGGCTCCATTACTTTCTCAAACACCTCCACGGCTTTTACATATGCCTCGTTTGGGCTTCCGAACGAACAATGCAAACGCTGCTGCTTTAAAATATTATAAGCAGGAATCTGGTGTTATCATTAGGGATATTGTTCCTGAAGGTGTTTTTGATAAAGTGGGTATCCAAAAATACGATTTAATAACAGAGATGAGTATTAATGATAAGAGTATGAAAGTGGATAATTTTGGTGAGGTATGGTATGAAAAATTGAATGTATCATTACCAATGAAGGATATTATACATCGGCAGGAATTCGGTCAGGAAATCAAATTGACGGCAGTAACCTCTGATTCTTCTAAAGAAGTATCCTTTACGTATTCTTTTTTGAAAGATGATGAAAAGCCAAATATTAGAGTATTGGAAACCTTACAGGATTCAAAACATGCTCGTGAAATTATTGAAATGCCAAATGGATTGGTGGTGAAAACCTTACGTTTGGACGATGTATACCAGATGAATTTAAGAGAATATATGCAGGAACATCGGCAAAACGAGTATAGAGTCGTTATCTGTGAAATTATACCGGGGTCTGACGCATTTCATACTATGAATTTTAGAGTTGGTACAGTATTGGGGAAAATTGACGGTGAAAAGATTGGCAGTACATGGCAGGAGGTATGTGATCAGATTACACAGGCGTTTGGTAAAGACCATGCATTTTCTATTGAAAGTGACAAGGGAAGAATCATGTTTGCAGAAGGGAAGGCAGTATAAATATATATATAAATTATTATAAATATGGATTACAATAAACAATTTACAAAATTAAAAGAATTATTAAAAGAAACAGACAATATGAACATTGTCCGTGATTTTTTTATTCAACTACAACTAGTAAGATCTCTACATAAATCTATGATTCTACATGCGTTAGATGGCACATATATCACTATGCCGTCATGGATACATGATATGACTACTACAGATCTAAGAAACATTGTAGTATTTTTGATGTGGAAAGAATTTCAAACCGTGATAGATACAAAAGAATCAATATATAATGAAGAATCGAAATTAGGTACTAAAATAGAAGATTTAACAACCATCTTAGAAACGAAATATTATGTAAACCAAATACATCACATAGAAGATGCCAGACCTATCTCTTATGTAGATTGGATCAAATTATCTATAGAAGAAAAAGGTCTTGTACATACTATTGAAGAGCTTGTTAAGATGATACGGTCCTAGTCTATGATACGGTCCTAGTCTATGACACGGTCATAGCCATTATCTTTTTCCATTGATCCAATACTCTATCTTTTTCTTTTCCGTATGGATTGAACATATGATCACAGTTATAAGCATCAGAACCATAAATTTCAAACGTATATGCTTCAGAAACTCCCATCTGTGTAGCATAATCTACACTGCTACCATAAGCTCTATACGATGACATTAATGCGGCAGGTCCTACTTTACAATTACTACAATATTTCTTATAACGATGTAGGGTTCGTCTCATTTTTTCGTAATTTGGAGGTCTTTTTGTGATGCTATCCCATGGCATATATAAGGAGTATTCACCGGAATGAACATTAATGTATCTATGAGCACCTTTTAATATACTAGATATCAATTTTGTTTCCGGTTCAGATAGAGGATGTTTACCTTCATATTCTTCTGAAAATTTGGCATAATGGTGTACTTTTTTAGGTGGATAATTTCTATTGGTATCCACGCCATTTTTATTTTTACGCTGGCATTTCTTACCAGCTTCCACCATTTTTCTACCCCAAACATTTACCACAGGTATAATAGTAATACGTGTTTGAGGCTTTAATCGTTTTAATTCTAAAATCATTTCAAGTGCCAACTCGCCGGTAATTCTCTCTCGCGCGTGTTCATTGAATGCCCATACAACACCTCGAGGTTGATTTTTTTTCCAATCCACGACTAAAATATCACCCTGCATGTCACATGTCAATTCGGGGACTATTTTGCATTCGGTTGATATTTTATCAAGTAAATCATCCGTAGTATGATACGTAGAGGTTGCAAAAGGAATGAATAATAAAATAATTACTACTGTATAAGTCATTTATAATACCTTCATAGTCAATTATATACTATTAATTAACAAATTTACTCAACATCTTATCCATCTTTAATAAGGTTATATCGGCGTCTTCTATCACATGCATGGTCTTGTTTTGATTTGAAAATGATAGTAATCCATTTGCCTGTTCGGATACCTTTTGTAATTTCATAATTAAATCATGTATCTCTTCGTCGCTCATATTTTCTATGATTCGCAACACTTTATCTAAAATATGTTTGATGGTTCCTCTCATCTGTGGACTTAATAAATCAGTGATACCTTCCAATGGTTCTATAGCACCTGCTATCAATTTTTGTATATTGTCAAATAATATAGTTCCGTTATGAAGTCTTTTTGTAATGATTTTTGCTTTTTCTACCATTAACAGGGTTTCGTGTAAGGCATGTTTTGCATCATCCATAGCAGAATTAGATTTTTTACCTATGGCAGCTAATGGGAGGTGATTTATATCAGTTACTAATCTAGTACCTTCCACATTCCCTAATGCTATAAAATTTTCTCTGTTATTATTGTAAATAACCCCAGCAGTAGTTATTGGAACTAACATGATCGTCACCTGAATAATCATAACAATAAGAATAGCCAATGTTAAAGTCTTCATAGTACATCTTTCGTTTTTTATCCTAGGCTCTCTTACTGGTTCTGGAGGTTTCATTTATAAACAACCAAATATTATTTATACTCTTGATTCATAGTTCCATATTAAAGAGTCCGGTTAAATTAGTTTTCATAGAATGCGCATAATCTGATATAGACGATTTCCATGAATCCGAATTACTATTCACCGATTTTACAATAGCAACCTTTACTTCTTCCTCTGTAGCATTTGGCATGAGGCGTAAATTAATATGTTCTTGAATTTTCTTTAGATCTCCACTATGGGGATATATTGGCGGTTCAGCAGCTGCTAGATATCGAAACAATGCATACCAAAAATAAGTATGTCGCCTTATACTAGTATATGTACTTGAACATGTGAATTTTAAGGTTTCGAAATCTTCTGATCCATACCCTCCCAACATATCTACCATACCATGTGTTATTTTCATTTCTGTGGATTCTATATTTTTCGGATCATATCCCAACAAATAAGAAAAATCTATATTTGCCATGGTAGCAGTTTCTCCACAAACTAATATATTATGAAGGTTTCTGTCTCCTAGACCCAACATGTAGCCTAAAACACAGTTAGACATGCATGAGAACATGAACTTTTTACGCAGATCGATAGAATTCTTATCTCGATTAAAAGATATAATATAATTTTGAATCGTTGAGTTTTTCTCTATATCGTATACGGTTTTCGAATTTGGAATCATTTCGATCCAACCTCTTGTACATGATAAAGGAAATACAAAATAAGTGTGAAAAGTGAGTCGTTCATCAATTACCTTTAAAATTTCCATTACAGTGATTACTAATCTATCTTTCCTAAGATCATCATTTTTCTGTAATAAATTTATTTTTCCTCTGGTTGTGTATAGTGGAATAACCCATGGTCGTGTATGCGATGCGATCTGTTTGATATTAGCATGGTCTACTCCTGTTATCATGGTCGATGGTTCATACGGCAACAAGATATTTTCTATGTTTATTTTATCTACAATTAATTTTTGAGGATTTTCCAATATGTGGAACAATTTATGCGATCTACGTATTTGCTTTTTACACTGTTCGGGTATTAATGACATTAATCTTGATTGTATAGCCATGTAATAGCCTTTTAGGGAGGTAGTTGACAACAATTCACATTCGAAATAGATAGCATATGTCATATGTATATCGTCCAATGCCATTGGTAAGATATTATTTGTTATTATTCTCTGTACAGCAGGTGATTTCCCCATCTGTAAAAAATGAGGTAGAAATTTAATCACCCAATTCGGATGTATTTTAGTTAAAGAAGTCCCTAACCACGATTCTATTTCGGGACACTGTAGCATCAATTCCGTATGTTGATTGTAAAGTAGTTCTAGTATATCATAAGGCGTAAAATGGGATTGACATAATTTGGGATCACAATACAATTGACTACATTGCTTTCTCTGTTTATCGCATTTATAATGCCTAGTAAATTCCGAAAGATCATAGATGCCAACCATACTTTTAAAAACCTGAATCATAAGTCGATTATGTCCTGTAAATTCTCTCCAGTGTGTTTGGATCAATCTCCTTTCCAACCCAGTCCATTTTTTATAACCATTTTTATACTGTATGGCTTTAAACATAGAAATAACACATGATATTGCGGTTTTAAATTCTTTATTTACATATAACAATACTTCTAATTCCTTTATGTGTAATGGTAACAACGAAAAAATAAATATGAATTTTTTACTTTTCTTTTTATACAGAATGCTCATATTACACGAATTACATAAACGTAGTCCGCTACCAACTCTATGAATAAAGGATGGAATGGAAGATACAGTATTATCAGAACATTCAGCACAAAATATTTTACCACATGTTCTACAATGATGTTTCCTGCTAAACATCGTAAATGGGGCCCCACATTTAAAGCATATGTCGGACTCATCATCGGGTATCCAATTTGGTGGGAAGGCTGGTTCTATTGAAACCATATATAAATAGTTAAAGATAATATTTATATGAAGATAAAAGCAATTCTATTAGGTGATTCTGGTGTTGGTAAATCAACATTATTATCATGTATACGTCCGAATCACAATGTTATACCAACTATTGGGATCGATTGTGTTTTACATGAGAATATACAATTTTGGGATACCTCTGGGGATAAACGATTTACCTCGGTTGTAGATACTTTACACGAAAGGATGGATCTGGTGATATTTGTATATAATAGTTTAGAATCACTATCCAGTATTGAATCGTACAGACGTGCCATGGAAAAGAAGCGTTTCGTAATTGTATATAATGGAAACAATAAAAATGAAGCAGATCAGGGTAGAATATATAGTATTATGTATAATATGAGGTTTTTAAAGGGAAATTTAAAATTAAAGCGAGAAGCAGAGAGAGTATTGAATCAAATTGATAAATCAACTATATTTATCCCTAAGACTATACAAAATGGTTGGAGATATTGTTGGTTTTATTAATGTATATAAGCATATGTATATATTTATAAAATATGATTTTAGCACTTCTTATTTTTATACTTTTGCTGATGGCATCTCTAATATTTACGTATATGTTGTCATCAGTATTAGACGGGGATAAAATACATAGTGACCCTGCCATAGAAGCAGTCGTACAAACAAACTTGTCTCTTATGCTCTTATCCACTATAGATTTAGTCACAGATGTATTTTCTTTAGTCGTTGGTAAAATTATGGTATTTGTAAGTGGTCTACCAGCTCAAGCATTAAACATCGCCCGATTCGGTGTTGTGATTGGGGCCGCTGTAATATTTCACGAATCGTATACTTATTTTTTAAGTGGTGGCGATACTATATTTAGAACACTGTTGGGTCCATTGTTTCAAGACGTCCTTTTCAGTATTTTTCAAGTATTTCGATTGATTTACGACGCAATCATACCTCTATACAATTATTATATCTTAATTATAGGTCAAGCAACAAGAGGTTCCCTAACAATTGCTTTAAGATGTGATTTTGAAAATGTTATAGACACCATAAGATTAATCATTTATACATTTGTTTCATTATTTAAATCCACTATAGATTTTGCAGGTGGAACGGAAATTGATAATAATGCAATGGTCAATGAATGGAATATCACACAAACTATCACAAATGCTCAGATGGTTATTGCCACACAAGAAAAGACAGCGGCATGTGTATGCGATGGGTTAAAAGATGTATTTGATTTGGCATTTGTTTTAGTAAACACACCACATATCCCACGTTTATTAAATCATGCATGGAACATACCAATATCATTGATTCAAGAAATTATACAAATACTCCCACCATATACAAAATTACCAGTGTTCACACGGTCAGTATATCACTTAGGAGGTGTATTATTTGAATCTGCTTCTTATGTAGACACAATAATCGTTCGTCTGTTTGAAAAGGTAATTCAATTATTCATACCAGAATTTTACTTGAAAGGTGTCCCAGAACAATTTGTTTTTGCAACCATTTCAAGAGTATTTCTTTTCGTAATCGAGTTTTTACATGTGTTATTTAGAACTGCTCTACACATGATTATACCCATACCCAAATTTATAACGAATCCGGATTATATGATGCAGGCTGCCGATTTTAGTAGATCTATATTACATTTAGATTTATTTTTCCATGGACTGTTTAACCATGTACACTGGGTAGGCTTATTAACCAGTAAAAGCATTATGGGCGCACTTACCAATGCGGTAACTGGACAGAGTAAATTTGTATTGGAAGGTGTTCCGGATCATGTCGTTTTAGATTGCCATACCTTTAAAAATAAGGGGTACATCAAGGCTCCTTGTGCTGCATATCTATCATTAAAAGTAGGAATCAATTTATTTTATGGCGCCAATCGCCTAATCAATGAACTTGTATGGAAATCGCTTTTCTTTCAAGAACAAAATTTATGGAAGGTACTTCAAAAATACGACGGAATGGTTCAGGGTAGAGAAATTTCATACTCATGCGAACACCGGAGAGATGAAATGAAATGGGATGTAACAAGAGGAGAGTGTTATTGTGACATCCCATCCGATAATTTCCCGCTAGTCATCACAAATCAACATCCGTTTGGTGAAAATAAATTCTATGATCCTTACTGTGGACAACCTACACTACAGGCGAATTTCTTTCATCCTACTATTATGGCCTTCCGAATGGCGTTTGAAGCCACTCTGGTAGATTTCTATTACTTTCCTTCGAAAATAATGTTTCTTCAAGGTATGGAAGCTTATCGTTTAGCAATACGGACAATACTAGCTCTTCCTGATATAGTAATGGGCAATTATTTCAATGTACCGCTTAATTGTGGCTGGGGGGATCAACGTGTTGCGGAGGGATTACTAATGGCTACAGAAATACCACAATGCTTCTTACAACGCCATAAACAAAACCAATTGAATTATTGCGATGTAGAAAATAAAGAAGGTTGTACCTGTAATCCATCATTACCTTTAGAATACAATAGCACCTGTGAATGCATATTTTATTATCCGGATGCGGAACAGGAAGTCATGCAAACTGGATTTAAAAATGAGCTACTAGACAACTTATATAGCGCTCAACACCATTGGTGTGGTTCATATCATTTTGAGAATTATTTTAAATTGGCAGACGAGTTCGCATATCTAATAGACGACGTTATATCACAGTTTGCACCGGCATATAATTCTGAAAATAATAATTATTGTGAATCGATGGCCTATAAAATGTTAGCAACAGATATCCTCCAGTATTCTCAAGAGGAATGGAACGATGATTTATTAGGAAATATATCAAATGTCTCCTACCCTTATGTGGAAGACTCATGCGTGTTATATGGTTCAAGTGATGTCATTTGCTCGGCTTCTATGACCTTAAGGACAGGAATATTCCTTATTACACAACAAGTGAGGGGCTTCGTAATGACAGCTATAGCCTTTTTATCATTAGATGTTCAGGGGTTTAAACTAGATTTTTCCGAACGATTATGTGACCTACAGCGGACAGCGGCAGGTGTTTCAGCCACTTTAGCAGCAATGTTTCCAGTTGGTATTGTAGGAATAGGCGTTCAAAAAGGTCTAGCAATGATGATGTACAGTGTCTTAGATATATCAATCATAGTTATACGTTTCTTTAATGAAGGATTATTATGGTTTACCGATGTTATTCGAGGAGCAGCAGTTGGTAGAAGTCCAGAAACAGCGACATTTAAATTGATTATAAATGAGTTATTCTTAGTGATAGATTGGTTCCGTAGAGTATTACAAGCATTTGGAACCTTCATGAATGGTATCCATAGAGGAGCTGGTGCATTTTTCTTCACCGTAGATAAAATATTAGAAATATTTCAAGGAATGATTAGTCAGGCCGTTCTTGAATTGTTTGCTCTTGTCGCGAAGGTTATTGCGGGTATAGTAGAATTATTTGCCGCTGGAGGTGTTATCGATAATTTCTTCACCGACCTGTTCCTACTTCTGACAAAAGCCTTCAATATGGTCATTCAACAATTTGCTAAATTTTGGTCATTAATACAGCCAGCACTAGAACCTCTTATGAAAGTTATTCGTGGTATAGGAGCAGCCTTTAAATCCGTATGTTACGTCATTGAAGGAGCTATAAATGCTATACCGATGGTAAGCGTCGATATCGGATGTAGTAGAATGAGATCTTCTGGACACGAACATGCTTTCTGGTCTTCTCCTGACACTGTACTACATATTGCTGAAAATATCGACTGGGACGGTGAATCTAGATGTGATTTAATGATACATCAATATAAAAATTATACATGGAACCAGTTGAGACCACTTGAACAAATTGAAATTCAAGAATGTCTGGAGCAGCGATATATTGCACACGAGATAGCAAATATAACAGAATTGCCAATACCCCACGATCTTTTATATAATTGGAAGAGAAAATACATGATGGGATACGATGTAGTACATGCCATAACAATATATGCGAGACATGTATTTGGAGATTTAACAGCTAGTGAAATGATGCGTATTATGAAACACGATCATGTCAATCTAGATTTATATTTACCAGCGTTAAATAAAGTTAGGGGAGTTGTTCAGAGTACATTTACCTTTTCAAACATGGATAAGTGGGTACATAATGCATTTCAATCATTTCCAAATGTCATGCATAGTGATTCTGGCGTTACGAACATGTACAAACTGTATATTCATTCGTCCAATTTTTCAAGACAGGCATATCCTCATATTAAACAATTGAAAACTGATTTTATTAGTATGCATAACGGATTGAAAGTATCGAAAGTATTGAAAAGAAATTGGGATTTTGTAGCCCATAAAGAACATATAAAGAGTCAACTCAGAAACATTCCGCCATTATTCCATGGTATGGTAAAAAGTAAACCATACAGTCAACATAATGCTCAAGCTAGAAGATTTGTAAGTCATGTTTTAGGAGCTGCCGGGTTAAATGCAGATATAAGACCGTGCCATGAACAAGAAGATACATATGTATGTTTGAATTGTCTAGTACTAGATAATTTCTTAAATACCGTTATAGGAGAAGGAGCAAGAATGGCCAATTATTATGATACCACCTATTCAAAAGTGGTAGTACCGTCATTTATAAATTATTTTGAGAAACAGGAAAGAAGAGCGAAAGCTTACAGAGAAGATATGGCTCAGCAAATAGCAGATGCGTTTGAAAATATAGAAATTGACAGTGAATCGACCACCTCTGGTGATACATTAAGATCCTCGCGCGCAAACTTTACATTTGGTTTATCAAACACTAAATTAGCCGCGAAAGATTGGGAACATCTATTTTTAAAATGGGAAGTAAGAAACAACCTTGATGTCATGGATATTGCTACCAAATTTCTAAACACCGTTGATAATTCATATGTCCCTTTTACAGCATATGGACTAGGGTACATGATTACTTATCCCTTCATAGAAGCATGTCCAATGGAAATTATTTATTGTACACAGAGTACCACTAAAGAAAGGTTAGGATATATTTCCGCACAGTTTGGATATCAGTTGGCATTTTTTGGCGGTGTTTATGGGGCTCAAGTGTATACATCATTACCGTTATTTACTATGGTGTCTGCTTTCCCAGTAAATGTTGTAGCAATGTCATCAATATACATGTATTCCGTTTACGGATATTTAGCCACATGTCAGCCAAATATACCAAATTGTTTCGTTGATGATTTATTTTCATGGTTACACGATGTGGCATACCCACAGTGTTTCTGTCAATATTACCCCGGTCTGTCAGACTCATGTGATGCAGAACTGTGTTTCTTATCTAGTAAAAGCACCGTATTTAAAACCTGTACTACCACCGTACCATTATCATCGCATGAAAATATGGGATATTTATGGAGTCCAGTATTTTGGTTTAGAAAGGAATTCCCAGAAACCTTTTTATGGATATATCAAACCGCTCCATTCTCATGGATATTGAAAAATTTTGATGGTGTAAAAGACATCGCCATACGATTACAAGAAGGCGTAGACATCACTCTACAAGAACTAGATTGTTTAGGATTAAGATTTTCAGATTTTGTTATGGCTGGACTAATCGTATACATTGTTGCATTTGCATTAAGTATTATTATACCTGCTGCTATAAGAGTTTCCATTCATGGATTGAAATTGTTAATCATATTTTTAAATACATTGTTTGCATTCGGTGTTGCGACAGAGGTAAAAACAGTGGTAGGAATAAAAACTAATTATCAAGAATAACAGTATATATATATTATTTTTATTTATTAAATGCCGTGTAGAATATGCCTTGAAGAAGAAGGACCATTTGTTCATCCATGTTCCTGTAAAGGAAGCGCCGGTGACGTACATGCCGAATGTTTAACTAAATGGGTGGAAGCTTCCGGTAACAAAAAATGCGAAATATGTCATTCTTATTATACTAAAAAAGATACTTTTTCCTTCAACCCAAATAGATTTTGCAAACAGTTTGTATCCTGTCATATAACAGATAGTGAACCCAGATTTTTCAGAAAAATTGCTGGTCTTATTTTTGGAATGTCATGCTTAACTCTCGTTTTTATAGATCCAGACTATATGTTGATTTCATGCGCATGTTCGACGCTCCTTATATCATGTCTATGCTTTTCATATGCATTACAACCACTTAAAAATACTTCAGAGATATATAACGCGGCACTTATTTGGAAACTATCATACAGTCTACCATTCTTTTTAAATATTTTGATTCTAAATACGACATATAAAGAAAATTGTAATTTACAATGTATAACCATGCATCAATCATGTGATCCAAATTGTCCCGTATATGACCAATACGATAGTAAAACCAACTATTTAGCTTCATTGTTTGTTTACGATTTAATATTGGTTGCTATTGTATTTGTAATAAGAGCTATTATGATGTGTTATTTTCACATGCGAAGATTAAAATTCCATGATTTTAATGAAGAATCGGTTCCATTATTATCGGATGAAGAACCTTGATCAGACTCTATATCGGCCGGCTTAACAGCTGAATACGCTGGTTCATCGCGGCCAATCTGACAAGCGAATAAAATAATTAAAGCTATATTTAATATGGATTGAATTCCAGATGCATAAACCATTATTCTATTTATTGTATACCTATCATTACATATTTCATCACAACCCCAATAATAACAATCATGATATAAATACATTTCATCCGCCGTTGTTATATCCAATGGATCGTCAGAATCTGTACGGGCTTTAAAGTATGCCATATAGGTCTTGTTTCTATTCTTAACATCGTACATTTCTTTATCCGACCAATCAATTAAAGGATAATCTGCCTTATTCCAATTAATAGATGAAACCGAATATGCATTTATTCTACAATCCGCTTTCTCTGTAATGTTATATTCCGACCTATACAGAACGGTTTGACATGCTCCAGCGGTGGTTCTAGAGCAAACACCATCTGCAAACATATCTACAACGCCGTTTAATATTCCAGTTTCGCCTACTCTATACATCGTTATAATGATGGAGGTAAGTGCAAAAAGACTAGCGTATGCTGTGGCAAACTTCAATGGACCTCTCTGTTTCTTCTTTAGGAAGGTAACCACGTATGGTGCCGCCGTTGAAGATCCTAATAATAATACACCAGACCCTACACCTATTTCAATACAAGATAAAATACCAGACCAGTTACGTTGATTCACGGCATCCGATAATACATCTAATGGATAATCAATAGCAAAAGAATACAAGTGTAATAATATACCACCCAGTGATGATATAATAGATATGATTAAAATAGATAATGAAAACCCATTCAACATTTTAATAATTTAATATATACTATATACTGTTTTATATCTCTTCGGTGATCTAGATCTCCATCTCCTTTTCTTAGGTGATCTAGAACGCCATCTTCTCACTCTAACTTTTACCTCCTCTATTTCTCCCGGTTCTTTAGTTGTATCCGTCTTAGTAACAAATTTATTTGAATACTTACGTTGTACAATAGTAACCTTCGATCTATCTACATTTTCAGTAAATAAGTTACATGGAACAGGACCATCTTGGAACAATTTTTTCAATATTAAATCGCATAATTGTTCTCCTGATACACATTCTTTTTCACTCTTTATTTCACGTATTTCAGAGGATCCTTCAAATTTATATCGGAAGACGAACATCTCAATAAGTATCCGATACGTATTTATACTGCTTCAATCACAACTCTTTCTGAACAACGTTTTTCTAAAATTCTCCAATCACAATGTATACACTTAATCCGGGATGAAGTATTGATTAAATTTATTTTATTACACCTCGCACAATGATACTCAATACCTCCTTCGGTGTTTATTATCTCTCGCTGCTTTACTTTACGTTTGACCCCTACCTTTTGTGGAATTTGTTTTAACCTATAGTATGCTAATCCGTCCATTTACATATATTATATTTTATATTTATAGGGTCCTGTATATACTATAGGGTCCTATATATAAAGGGGTCCTATATTAATACCTTAATTGTGTTAAAATCGTATTTTTTCAAATTATACCTTAATTGTGTGGGGCCTATTCATATAGGACCATAGTAGGACCATTTAAATATAAAATATAGATAACTACATTAATAAACATATTTTTAATACAAAATGAAAACTAAAGTATGTCGTAAAGAATACATGCGCATGTATTTGCGCAAATACAGGAAAACGGGGAAGGGAAAGGCAGCACAAAAGGCAGCACAACGTAAATATGATACCAGCCCAATAAAAAAGATTAAAAGGAAATTATTAAAACGATTACGTCGGTTTATCAGAGGAAGTGATACCAAACTGAAAAGAGAGACGATGGGATGTACATTAGCATTCTTTAGAGCACATTACGAATCGTTATTCAAACCCGGTATGACGTGGGAGAATTATGGCGAATGGGAAAGTGATCATATTAAGGAAATGAATTCATTTGATTTACTGAATGAAGAAACATGGAAAGTGTGTATGCACTGGAGCAATTTACAACCTCAGTGGAGAGAATTAAATTGTCGTAATATACACTAAATAAGGTCCTATATATATATTAAAGGGCCCTATATACAATTATACATATAAACATAAACAAAATATATATATATATAGATAATGGACGACGACAATAATATCAGTTGCGAACCATCCTTATTATGTTTAGGAGCATTGGTGTTAATTGTTATTGGTGTCGCAGTTGAGTTGCCAATATTTGTTTTATTCGGGGTGGTTATCATTACAATTGTGATACTCATATTTCTAATAGTATTTTTAATTACATGTTGTGGTGAATTAATCTTTAATATAGAGGATTGGTTTATACGTAGACGCATTAGACGTATGGTTGTACAGCGACGACATAAAATCACCGTAT